>JAEEGH010003730.1_pt1 | contig 39696 bp, 32 predicted proteins | sample 9134181 | NCBI WGS metagenome assembly JAEEGH01 (sample SAMN16246544, study PRJNA631951) | gut metagenome | biome: gut microbiome; feature: rumen; material: DP-attached | host: Bos | place: Iran: Karaj | collected 2018-10 | reverse complement strand
TAAGGATAAACTACCTCTTTAAATATCCTCACAGTTCTTAATCTCTTTAAATATCCTCACAGTTCTTAATTTAGGAGCTGTCTAAGATTTAACCATCCAACTAAAATTTATGGAGAGCTTTTTTTTTTCATTTTAAAATTAATTTTTAAAATGGGAACCACATTTTTTTATTCTCAAGATGAAATGGAAAAAGATCTACCAGGAACATGGGCAATCACAATTCCCAACTTGTTTTTGTAAAGAGCCTTAAAAGATTATCTGAATAAATATAATTTAAACGGTGGTTTTATAAGGAAAAATCAGTCTGGAACATTATGTATTGCTCAAAATGATTATACAGAAGATATGAGTGGAAATGTATGGATTGATTTATCTCAAGTATGGTAAAAATTCTTTGATAAAATTTAACATCCTCTCAAATCTTGAAACATGACATCAAATATGGAACATCAAAATTTGAGAGGATTTTTTATGTCATAGATACCATGTTCACTTTTCGGTATCAACACTTTTCCTGAACAGAGCCTATTTTTATGCGCTTTATTCATATTGGCGGCAGTTTTTCTTCATCTGGTAAGAGATGAAGAGCACACCTTAAAATTTTCCAGACTGTTAGATACTGTGAATTTGTTGAAATCAGCTGGATCAGGAGCAAATATGTCCACATCAGTTCTTCCGTAAATACGAGGACTGCATGACGGTTTTGCATGGCGTAAGAAATTCACATCGCAGTTTAAAATAGGTTCATCTTCTGGAATGGGGAGCGTCTTTCAATGAGTTCATGCTTCTGACTGATGCTAATGACTGTATCGTATATTCAAGTTCGTCGCGGTAAAGGTTCTTTACGGGACAGTGTGCCGGTTGTTATACATACAGGATGATGATTTAACAGTTTTGAATTTATTTTGCTAAAAGATTTTTTATCCCTGCGGTTTTGCATTTATGTTTTGATTGAGATCAAATATGGATTGCGCTGTTCCGGCTGTTTTCATGATGAATGCTGAACAGATTATGCAAGGATAAGAGCCTTTCTGACAGCATGCCGGTGCACATAACAGGTTGTAAGTGCTGATAATTTCTTGATCTTGGTAGGATTGTGAACCGGCTTTGTTGATATTCTTTTTCTTTGTTTGCTATACTGACTCAGTTAATAGCGTATATAGGGCGTATAAATGTTGCCAGCCGTGTCGTCTGAGGATTAGAAAATTGGCTTCGGTTATTTCGGATATCCTGTCCAAGTATTATAAGAATTTCGTTGCCGCCGGTAGCGGTGACTGTTATTTTTTGACCGTTGATGACCAGTCAGCCTTTACCAATTGTGCAGATTCTTTCTGTTCAGAAAACAATTTTGCGCATGTTGTCCGTCTTCAGCTTACTCCTGATGATTCTAAAGATCCTCTTAACATGATTTCGACCATGTTCATGGCTCTTGCCAGGGAAGTAAACCCTAATCATCCCGAGGTTGTAATCAGTAATCTGGCTTTGATGAATCCCGACCGAAAACCCATAGTAGATTTTATAATTACCGGCAAATCGCCAGATCTTGAATTTCCGCTTCCGGATGATCTGACATATCTAGGTCAGTTATACACCCGTATTTTCACGGAGTTCTTTAATGAACTGACCAAGGGCTCCGAACCTTTTTTGATTTTTGTGGCTAATTTCCAGTATGCCACGCAGGCTATACTTCAGTTTTTTACGAGTTTTGCACACCAGAAAAAACATTCCGGCCATTTTCTCATTTTCTGCTCGTTTGTCACAGTGGAAAGAGGTCAGCATACGGATGTAGATGACTGCTGGGCAAAATGGATGTGGGATATGGAGTGCCGTGGCAAAATAGTTCATGTCCGCAACCGGCTCAACCGTACCACCAAAATTCACTGGCCGTCACCTTCGGGAGAATATCCTGGACTCGGGATAAATGAGCGTCTTGATCTGGCTCAGCATCTTATAAATCTTTTGTGTTTCAGAGAGGCCAACGAGGTTCTTACGACGCTGTATTCGAAATCATATCAGACAATGTCCCCCCAGCTTAAGATACGGCTTGTCATTCTGCTGGGCAGAACTCAGCTTTTTTCGGGAATGCACGAGGATGCTCTTGTAACCTTTGACCGCCTTAATGATCTCGGACAGTCTCATAATGACGAGAATACGCTGTGTCTGTCCAATCTTGAGCTTGCGTATACAAATATTTTCCGCGGAGATTTCAAATCCGCCAACCGTTATATAACCTACAGCCTCAAATATGCTCAGAATATAGCTACCGGACCGCTTGCCTTAAGGACCAGATTTTGTGAGTTTTTCATCTGTGATGCGGCCGCAGTTGCATTTCCGTTCCATCGCATCAAGATGCTGATTGATGATTTAAAGGTTGAGGGAATGTTTAGGGAAATGGTTTATGTAATGGCCAGAACCTATTCCCAGGAACCGTTCAATCAGCACATACTTACGAATGAGATGTGCATAAGTTATGTGGATGATGCCATAGAAATAGCGCAGAAGAAAAATCTTCCTCTTGAAGAGGCTGCGGCTCATCACGCCAGAGGCGTCATAAGTGTGAAAATGGGTTCTATCGACGAGGCGATAACCTATTTTCAGATGAGTGAGAGAATTCGTTCGCGTCTTAATATTCCTTCAGAACTTGCAAAAATTAAAAACGGTATCGGGTATCTGTTCCTTCTGAAGGAGGATTTTTCGAACGCTCTGGCATATTTTATTGATGCGATGAGAACAGTAATTAATCTTAATGATGTTTCTGAAATATCAAGCACGCTTTACAATTTGGCCTGGGGGTATTTCCTTATTGGAGAGAATGAAGGAACCCTGAAGGTGCTCACAACCTTGTGGGAAATTCTGAAAATCAAGGATACCAAGTATTTCCCTTTTAAGAATATTCATGATGTTTTTCTGCTTCAGGGTTATGCTTATTTCTGTCAGGGTCATTATGTTCATGCCGCAAGGGCGGTGCAGAACAGCCTCAATCTTGATATAGATGTTTCTGATCAGGGAAGTTTCATGCGTCCGCTGCTTCAGGCTATGCTCTGTCAGGTTTATCGCGAGAGAAACCGCTCTTACGAGTTGATTAATGAAGCCAGACTTGCCTGGAGCAAAAATCAGAGTCAGCTCAGTCCTCTTCATGAAATGCTTTTTTTCTCATGTATGGTATTTATATACCGCGGATGGGGGGATGATCAGCTCGCATATAATTCGCTCAAGCACGGTAGCAAACTTTGCAAGAGATATAATTATATGAAATACGGCATGGACAAACTTAGAATGAGCTGGAATCGCAGATCCGTGGAACTTGATATCAGACCTGAAATTCCGTACTCAGAACTTAAGCAGATCCTGTACATGATCCAGCAGGAGCAGACTATGGCGGATCTCTGGAAACAGGTATGCGGCATGAAGCTGTGCTCAATTTTACAGAAAATAACAAGTTCATCTGATGATCTTCCGTATATTTCCTCTGAGACTTTGCGTTTGCTTTGCATGCATTACAACGTTCAGGGAGGTTTTGTCTATCTTGTTAAAGGTAAACGCTCCAAGAATGAAATGATAGCATCATACAGCCAGTTGAAGAATTTTATTTTCTCCTATGAGAAATTTGAAAAATTTATTAAAACCCACTGTCATTCAGAGCAGAATATATATTCAAAGGTCGAGATAGGAAACAATACCCTTTTTTCCACTGTAATTCTTCTTCCTCTCAAGGATGCCGGCAGTCTGATAGGTCATATTGTTCTGACAACCTATATCGGCGACTTTGTAACAGATGCCGAGGAGATGGAAACATTCAAGTTTATTGCCAATCAGCTGGCAAGCAAGATCGTGAATCTGCGACAGCGTGAACAGCTGGTGGTGTTAAGTACCAGGGATCAGCTCACAGGTCTGAAGAACCGTCAGTATTTTGTCCAGGCCCTGAAGGGTATAAGAAAGGAGAGAAGCTGCTGTCTGGCCTTTATTGACCTCGATAATTTCAAACACTACAACGATACATTCGGTCACGAGGTCGGTGACAAGCTTCTTATCTGGTATTCGGAAATTTTAAGTACTCTTGAATCCGACAGGTGTCAGGTATGCAGGTGGGGCGGCGATGAATTTGTGGTTCTTTTTACCGATACCGGTCATGAGGAGGCCCTCGGCGCAATGATCAGGGTTAAGGATGATCTCAGAGATAAGAACGGTTTTATTTACGAACTGCAGAAGTTTCTGAGACGTCAGATTACACTTGATCCTTCAAACTATCTGGATTTTTCCGCAGGTCTTTGCTATGCAGAGAATATAGCCGGAGGAATCGATGATGAAATAATGCTGCAGATCGCCGACAGCACACTTTATGACGTCAAGCGTTCAGGAAAAGCTCAGATAGTTTCAGCAAAGTATAAAAATTTCAAAGAACGGTAATCGGCTTGTTAGCTGATACTTGTCAAAAGATATGAACAGGGATGCAAATCCGCTGTGCAGTTTGGTGTTTGGAGGTAATTAAAATGTCATCATTAAAGGGTACAAAAACAGAAAAGAATCTGCTGACCGCGTTCGCCGGTGAATCGCAGGCCCGCAACCGTTATACTTTTTTTGCGTCTGCTGCAAAAAAAGAGGGACTGGTGCAGATTTCAAAGATTTTCGAAGAAACCGCTGAGCAGGAAAAAGAGCATGCAAAGCGTTTTTTCAAGTTTCTGGAGGGAGGATGCACTGAAATTACAGCATCGTTTCCGGCCGGTATGATTGGTTCGACTCTTGATAATCTAAAGGCGGCAGCCGCAGGTGAGGACGAGGAATGGAGCAGAGACTATCCTGAATTTGCAAGAATAGCCAGGGAGGAGGGCTTCGAAGAGGTTGCTGCAGTTTTTGAAAATGTATCTGTGGCTGAAAAGCAGCATGCCAGAAGATACCATGCTCTTTATGACAACCTGATGTCCGGAAAGGTGTTTAAGAAGGATCAGGTTGTTATCTGGCGCTGTCTGAACTGCGGATATATTCATGAGGGTACGCAGGCTCCTGAGAAATGCCCTGCATGTGCACATCCTCAGGCATATTTTGAGGTACTGGGCGAAAACTGGTAACCGGCAACTTAACTGTTATTTTTGAATCATCTGAGCCGGTTAGCAATTTGCTGATCGGTTTTTTTTTTTGGAGGTAACTATGTCACTACTTGCTACATTTATGGTTCCTCACCCGCCGCTGATAGTTCCTGCTGTAGGACGCGGCAGGGAAGAAAAGGTGGCTGCGACTGTTGATGCATACAGGAAGGTTGCTCGTAAAATCGCTGAACTTAAGCCGGACACGATAATTATTTCGAGTCCGCATGCACCTATGTATGCAGATTATTTTCATATTTCCCCAGGCTCTGTCGCCCGCGGCGATTTAGGTGATTTTAATGCCCCAGAAATAAGTTTTGAAGTCGATCAGAATGTTGAATTGATATCAGCAGTTGCAGCTAAAGCCTGGAAGATGGATTTTCCTGCCGGGACCGCCAGTAATCGTTCAGGAGATGTTCCTGTTGATCACGGAATCATGGTTCCCCTGTGGTTTATAAACCAGTATTACAGTGACTTTTCTTTGATGAGAATAGGACTCTCCGGACTGAGATTATGGGATCATTACAGACTCGGGGAATTAGTGGCAGGTCAGGTCGAGCGGCTTGGTATTCGCGCTGTATGGGTGGCAAGCGGCGATCTTTCCCATAAGCTTAAATCCGACGGACCCTACGGTTTTGCTCCCGAGGGACCGGTATATGACAAAAAGATAATGGATGCAGCTGGACGTGCGGCATTTGGAGAGTTTCTTGACTTTGATGAGGAATTCTGCGACAGGGCTGCCGAGTGCGGTCACCGTTCCTTTGTCATGATGGCCGGATCTCTTGACGGTCTGAAGGTTAAGTCAGAGGTTTTATCATATGAGGATGTGACCGGTGTCGGTTACGGTATATGCTGCTTTTATCCTGAAGGAGAGGATGACAGCAGGCACTTCCTTCAGGAGAGGGAAAACAGGGAGATAGAACGTTTAAACGAACTGAACAAAAGGAGCGATCCTTTTGTTGAACTGGCACGGCAGACAATTGAAACATTTGTTTCCAGCGGAAATAAAATCAGTGTTCCGTCCGGATTTCCCGATGAAATAACTTCAGTGAAAGCTGGGTGTTTTGTTTCAATTCATAAGCAGGGCAGGCTCAGAGGCTGCATCGGAACAATAGCTCCGATTAAAAGCAATCTTGCAGAGGAGATTATAGATAATGCCGTTTCTGCTGCTGCAAGGGATCCGAGATTCGAGCCTGTTGCAGAGTCTGAGCTGAAATGGCTTGAAATAAATGTTGATGTTCTCTCCGAGCCTGAAGATATTTCATCTCCGGACGAGCTTGATGTAAAGCGCTACGGCGTGATTGTCACTTGCGGAGGAAAACGCGGTCTTCTGCTTCCTGATCTTGATGGGGTTGATACCGTGGAGGATCAGATAAACATAGCAAGAAGAAAGGCCGGTATCGGTGAGCACGAGCAGATTTCTCTCAAGCGCTTTGAGGTTGTCCGTCACAGGTAGGAATAGCAATATGGCCGCAAGCTGTAATCTTTGTTTCAGACAGTGCAGACTTGGAGACGGGGAGCTTGGCATCTGCGGGGTGAGGAAATGCCGTGACGGTGTCGTAATTCCGATTAATTACGGAATTGTTTCCGCACTTGCTCTTGATCCTGTTGAAAAGAAGCCCCTTGCGAGGTTTATGCCAGGAGGCATGATCCTGTCTGCGGGAAGTTACGGATGTAATCTGCACTGTCCCTTCTGTCAGAACAGTGATATATCCTGGTCGGATGAGGCTTATTCCAGAGCAGGAGAGTACCGGCGCATTACACCAGGCGAACTTGCGGATCTTGCTGTTTCTTTAAAACCCAGGGGTAATATCGGAGTTGCGTTCACTTATAATGAACCGCTTATCAGTTACGAGTTTGTTGCCGACACTTCAAAACTTCTTCATGAAAGACAGCTTAAAAGTGTCATTGTAACCAACGGTACTGCTTCCACTCATGTTCTTGAAGAGCTTGACGGTCTTGTTGATGCAATGAATATTGATCTTAAAGGATTCAGCAGCAGATACTACAGGAATGTGCTCAGGGGTGATCTGGATATGGTAAAAAACTTTATCTCCCGTGCAGTGAGGATGTGTCATGTAGAACTGACAACTCTTATAGTTCCCGGTGAGAATGATTCCGATGAAGAAATAATCCGTATGGCCGAGTGGATCGCAGGTCTCAAGGATGAGCACGGAAATACTATCGGGGAAAACATACCGTGGCATATTTCGCGTTTTTTTCCGCGTTTCCGCATGAATGACAGAAAGGCAACAGATGTGGAACGGGTCTATCATCTTGCCGGACTGGCCAGAAAAAAACTAAGGTACGTCTACACAGGAAATTGTTAGCATGTTTTGTCGGCTGATCTGCACAGATCGCTTAGCCTGCATTCATTGCATCTGGGCTTTCTTGCCTGGCAAGTGTACCGTCCGTGAAGAAGAAGGTAGTGGTGGGCATGCAGAAGATACTCTTCTGGTACGATTTCGGTCAGATCACTGCTTATTCTGTCCGGATCATTTGAATCCGTCAGTCCTAGTCGCTTTGATACGCGGCGGATATGAGTGTCAACTGCGATTACCGGCTGATTGAATCCTACGTTCAGCACAACTTTTGCTGTTTTGCTTCCGACTCCTGGAAGGGCTATGAGCTCATCAAAAGTATTAGGTACCGTGTCATTGTATTTTTCATGTATGATAGCAGATGCTGCTGCCAGATTTTTGCTTTTGCTTCCTGCAAGACCGACCGTTTTTATGTATTCAAAGATTTTCTCCGGAGTCAGCCTGGACATTGATTCAGGATCCCCGGCTGCGGCAAAAAGAGCGGGAGTTACCATATTGACTCTTTCATCCGTCGTCTGTGCTGAAAGCATGACTGCAACCAGAAGCTGAAATTTGTTTTCGAAATTCAGCTCGCTTTTAGGATTTCTTATTACGAGCACCAGCCGTTTGAAGATTTCCGCTGCCTTTTGCTTTCTGTTCATGATCTGCTTAAAAAGTTTCTGAGCGCAATAATCAGTGCGATGGTGATGAAAGCTCCGGGAGGCAGTATTGCAAAGATCAGTGTTTTGTCAGCCGGAAGCACCACGAGATATTTGTCAGCAAAATATTCCCCGAATAGTTTGTTTAGTCCCTGGAAAACGGTTCCGAAGCCGATGGCTTCTCTGATGCTGCCGACAAGTATCAGTATGGCAGTGTAGCCAATCCCCACAAACAGAGCGTCAAGGAACGACATGAACGGCGTGTGCTTCATGGCATATGCTTCGGCGTGACTTATAATGATACAGTTTGTAACGATCAGAGATATAAATATGCCCATTGACTCATACACTGTGAACATGAATGTCTGCATCAGAATCTCGATTACTGCAACCAGTGTTGAGATTATGAGAATATAAGACGGTATGCGAACCTCGGGAATTATGATCCTGCGGCACATTGATATGGTTACGTTGCTTATTACAAGTACTATTGTTGTTGTAAGGGCGAGTCCCAGGGCTGTAACAGCCGTTGTTGTAACAGCAAGAGTCGGGCACAGACCGAGGATCTGAACGAGTATGGTATTGTTTTTCCATACATCCTGTTTGAATAATTCTACTATTTCCTTAAACATTTTCCACCCGTCACTGCTTATTCATCTGTCAGACAGCGCTTATCGCTGATCATGCGGTTGCCTTTTTTGCTGAAATATTCCAGAAGAGATTTCTCCGCATTAACTATTGCGCGAGGTGTTACTGTTGCACCTGTAACATATGTAAAATCACCGCCGTCCTTGGTAATGGCAAAATTTTTTCTGTTATACAGTGATGCACCCTTGAATTCCTGCAGCCAGTTGCTGTTTGCCGGAAGCACTCTGTCGCCGAGACCCGGTGTTTCATGCTGGCTTACAATTACAACCTCCAGTATCTCCCCCTTGGCGTTGATACTGGTCATAAGTTCAATTGCACCGCCGTAGCCCTTCATGGTATTGCTTCTGATGATATAACCGACCGGCCGGCCTTTTTTGTAAGCTGTATAGAATTCGTATTCCTCGCCGTTGGTAAGTGCTTCATCCGAGTACAGTTTGCAAGATTTTATAAGATCGTTGTTGTATTTGATCCCCGGCAGCATTTGAGCCATCTGTTTGTTAAGTCTTTCCTTTTCTGCTGTTTTTACGTATGCCTCGTAGGTTTTTTCATGCACCGTCACTATTATGGACATGCAGATGCAGGTGAGAATGCCAAGGTAAAGTCCTGTAATTATGCTGCCTTTTACTATCGGTTTCATGCCTTGCGACCTCCTGCTCCGAATCTCTTCGGCTTTAACATTTTATTGATCACAGGATTGAAACTGTTGCCAAGAAGCGCTGCAAAGGCTATGGCGTCAGGGTAGCTACCGAATGTTCTTATGATTACGGTAAAAAATCCGATGATAGCAGCAGACAGTGCCTTTCCTTTTGCTGTTGTAGGCGATGACACGGGATCTGTAATGATGAAAAATGCTCCGGCCATGGTACTGCCTATGAAAAGGTGTTCCCAGTTGTTTACCGTGTTGAAACCGTATTTAAGTCCAATCATATTGATTATCAGACCTGTGAGGTAAACGGAGAGAATAAAAAACAGGGGCTGGATGAAATTAATGAATCCGGTTGCTATCAGAAACAGTCCGCCGGCTATGTATGCAGTGGCGAGGATCGCTGTGCCGTGCGATTCTATGCTGATTTCCGATGTGTCTCTGTCGATGTAGCGTACTACTCCGCGGTAGTCAAAAAGTTCGCGGAAATTATTCAGCGGCGTTGCATACGTTGCTCCGTCTGTTTCTTTAATTTTTTTCAGAGTTTCGTTGTTAGTATCGATGATCATCTGCTTTTTTATATCGCTGTGATCCATAAGCAGCATCTGCAGAGAATATTCAGGGTTGTAGATTTCAAGATTGCGGGTGCTTGGAACAACCCATCCGCCCATGGCTGAAGGAACTGATATCAGAAGAAATATAAAACCTGCCATTGCGGGATTAAATGTGTTCTGACCGAGGCCGCCGAAGGCATGTTTGACCAGAAGAACGGCAAATGTTATTCCAAGTAGTGTCATCCAGAGAGAAAGATACGGAGGAATAGCAAGACAGTACAGCCAGACTGTTACCTGAAGTGAAAGGTCCCTCAGTCCTGCAACAGGTGATCTGCGGCGGAGTTTGTATACCGCCGCTTCCAGTAATGAGGCCCATATTGTGCAGAAAAAAAGATTCCAGACGAGTCCCCATCCGAAACTGATTACATGAACAATGACTGCAGGCAGAAGAGCTACCAGAACCATGAACATGATTAACTGTGTGGATGCACCTCTATGCATATGAGGCGAGCTTTCTCTTAGAAATATCATGAAGTTTACTTATCAAGCTCCTTGTTCTGCTGCATTCTAGCCTTTGCTTTGGCAAGAGCAATGGCCTTGGCACGGGCAACAGGATCTTCAGCTGAAACAGCCGGATCCTGATTTTGTTTTTCTTGATTTTGTTTTTCTCCGGCGTCCGCCTGCTGCATTCTCGCTTTTGCTTTGGCAAGAGCAATGGCCTTGGCACGGGCAACAGGATCATCAGCTGAAACAGCCGGATCCTGATTTTGTTTTTCTTGATTTTGTTTTTCTACGGCATCCGCCTGCTGCCTTGTCTTTGCTTTGGCAAGAGCAATGGCTTTTGCACGGGCAGCCGGATCATCTGCTGAAACAGCCGGATCCAGGTTTTGTTTTTCCCCTGCGTTCACCTGCTGCATAGCCTTTGCTTTTGCTTTGGCAAGTGCAACGGCTTTTGCCTGCTGCTCATTTTTTAAATCGGAAGTTTGCGGTTTACTCTCTGTTGTTTCTGAACTCAGTGTCTTTTGCTTTATTGCTTCTATCCTTGCCTGACGCTCAGCTTTTTCCCTTTCGGTTCTTTCTGTCCTAAAGGCTATGAGTTCCTGAGATTTGCGTTTGGATTTTTCCTCATCCTTCATTTTTTTGATTTTTGCCAGTACCTTGCGGAATTCCATAACCAGAGGGATCCCGCTTGAGCATACATAGGTACAGCATCCGCACTGTATACAGTCCTTGAAGTTGCAGTTTTTCAGTCCTTCTATGTTTTCAGCTCTTGAATGACTTAAAAGCATATACGGCACAAGTCTGGACGGGCAGACTTCCTGGCATCTGCCGCATTTTATGCAGTTGAGGTAATCTCCGGCCATAGGGAGCTCTTTAGCATCGGGTGCTATCACGCAGCCTGAAGTTTTTATCAGAGGCGTATCCATGGACGGGGCGGAAAAACCCATCATAGGACCGCCGATAATTATGTGAACCGCTTTGTTGTTCTTTAATCCCACTTTGTTGATCAGGTGTTTTAGCAGTGTTCCGTTTTTGAGCACGTAGTTTCCGTTTTTACAGAAGTTTCCTCCGGTAACGGTTACAACTCTTTCAACACACGGCTCACCGTCTATGACAGCTCTCTTGATTGCATAAGTCGATGCCACATTGTGCATGCTTACGCCGAAATCATTGGAACGGCTGTCATATCCAACTTCAATTCCGGTGAGTGTGTAGATGAGAGGTCTCGCTGCACCGGTAGGATAGCGGACGGGCAGGACTCTTACCTCAATATGAGCCTGCGCTTTCTGTATTGATTTTCTCATGGCCTCAGCTGCTTCAGGTTTGTTGGCTTCTATTGCCATGATTGTGAGCTTCGGCTTTAGAATGTGCTGAATAATTCTGATTCCATCAGTTATTTCATCTGACTTTTCTCTCATCAGAGCGTCGTCAGCAGTGAGGTAGGGTTCGCATTCACAGCCGTTGATAATAAGAATTTCGGTTTTGCCGATGGCCGATTTTAACTTGTAGCCTGCAGGAAAACCTGCTCCGCCCATTCCTGCAATTCCCGCTTCCGTTACATGATCGGCAAGTTCCTCTGGAGAAAGATCTGTAAAATTGCTGCATCCTTTGTGTTCAAGCCATTCGTCCTCACCGTCGGGAATAATCACTACAGCCTGATCCTTTAGTCCGGACGGGTGGCATGCCGTGTAAAAACCTATGCTTTTTACAGTTCCCGAGGTCGGTGCATGTACCGGAATCTGACCCTTTGCAAAAATTTTAGTAAGAGGCTGACCTTTTAGAACCCTGTCTCCCTCTCTGACAATAATTTCACCGGCTGATAAACTTGTCTGCCTGATAGGAACTATCAGTATATTCGGGATTTCAAGCTCTTCTATCAAGCATCCTGAAGTTGTTTCTTTATGCATTTCAGGATGGATACCGCCGTGGAAACTCCAGATTTTACCTGCCGTGACGGCCTTTAACACCTTTTCTGATATCAATTTTCTAACTCCGGTTTTCCATCATTATCAAACTGTTCTTTAAGCGACGGATAGCAGAAATTCCATTCATCCGGTCTTTTGGGAACCTTTATCATGCTGATGCATCCGGTAGGGCAGGTTGTTTCACACAGACGGCAGGAGGTGCATCTGTTTCCTATTACGGTGTGGATCATTTTTGACGCTCCGACTATGGCATCAACAGGACATGAATTCGAGCATTTGCTGCAGCCTATGCAGAGATTTTCCTCAATAAAGGCAACAGCTCTTAAATCGCTGTCCTGCTGTGCCTTTACGGCAGGTATGTTTAAAATTGCCGCCAGTGCATCGATGGTGGACTGACCTCCGGGAACGCACAGATCAATTCCAGCCTCGTTTTTTGCCATGGCTTCCGCATACTGCTTGCATCCGGCATATCCGCACTGTCCGCATTGAGTTTGCGGAAGCACATCATTAAGTTTGCCGGCAACCGGACTTTCCACAACCTTGAAGTGATGTGCAGAAAAACCCAGAAGCGCACCTGTCAGACCGAAAAGCACGGTAAACAGGAGTATGATTAATACCAGATTCATTATTTGATAAGTCCCGAAAATCCCATAAATGCCATTGACATGATGCCGGCGGTAAGCATTGCTATCGCCGCCCCTTTGAACGGTTTCGGCACATCAGCCTCGTCTATTTTTTCACGCATGGTGGAAAAGAGGATCATTACAAAAAGAAATCCCAGTCCGGCTCCGAAGCCGTACAGGACACTTTCAATGAAATTGTGCTTAAGATTGGAGTTAAGCAGTGACAGACCAAGAACTATGCAGTTTGTAGTTATAAGAGGCAGATAGATTCCAAGCAGCTGGTAGAGTTCTCTGTTTACCTTTTTCATTACAATTTCAATAAACTGCACAACGCAGGCGATTACCAGGATAAAGCTGATGGTTTGCAGATATCCCAGGTTATAAGGAGCCAGGATCAGATGATCAACCAGATATGTAAGTGCGGAGGTTATGGTCATGACCAGACACGTCGCGGCACCCATTCCGAATGCTGCGGACGACTTCTGGGAAACGCCCATGAAAGGACAAAGTCCTAAAAACTGTACAAGCACAAAATTGTTGACGAGTACCGTACTTACAAGAAGAAAAAAATATTCTTTCATTTTGCCGTCTGTTAACTGAACACTTTTTTTACAAGCTGTCTCTTGCCGTCGATGTCATCGAGGTATTCAAATCCGTCACTGCGCCAGTCTCCGAGCACGTAACGCGTGATCCCCTTCTGTTTGTTTTCATGAATCCCGGGCTTATGGGTATGTCCGTGAATGCAGACTCTGCAGTCCAGATCAGCCATTACCCTTTCAAGATCACTTTCCACCACATCCATCATCTCTTCTGTCTTGCTGCCTTTTTCGCTTATTGCATTTTTTCTTACTCTGTCGGCAAGCTTCTGCTTTATGAAAACAGGGAGCAGGGAATATATAAACCGGTTTACGGGACTGGATCTGAATCGTCTGAATTTCTGATATCCCGTATCAAGGGTGCAGAGACTGTCACCGTGACACAGAAGGATGTTTTCATTTCCGAATGTTATCACTGTTTCGTCTTTGAGCATCTCCATGCCGCAGAGTCTGCAGTATTTTTTGCCTATCAGAAAATCTCTGTTGCCCTGAATGAAAAATTTTTCCGCCCTGAGCGCACTGAGCTGTCCGGCAACGGCAAGATGAAAATTTGTTGCTTCCCTGTCGCCTATCCAGTAGTTGAACAGATCACCAAGGATATAGAGTTCATCACATTCAGACGCCTCATTTCTGAGAAACGAAACAAAGGCGTCGGTGAGGAATGTTCTGCTCTCCTCCAGGTGAAGATCAGATATGAAAATGCGGTGCATCAGCTATTCGACTTTTGCAGAAATAATGACTACATTCTCTTTTGGAACATCTCTCATAAAATTAGCGCTTCCGGTTTCCACCTTTTCGATGGCATCAACAACTTCCTTTCCTTCCACAACTTCACCGAATACGCAGTAGCCCCAGCCCTGAATGTCCTTTGATCTGAAGTCAAGATAGCTGTTGTCGACTGTATTTATGAAGAACTGACATGTGGCGGAATGAGGATCGCTTGTGCGGGCCATGGCAATTGTGTACTTTTTGTTTGAAAGACCGTTGTCAGCTTCGTTTTCAATAGGATCCTTCGTCTTTTTCTGAATCATGTCTTCAGTGAATCCGCCGCCCTGGATCATGAACTTTTTGATTACACGGTGAAAAATTGTACCGTCGTAATGTCCTTCAGAGACGTAATCCTGAAAATTTTTACAGGTTTTCGGTGCCTTTTCCGTGAAGAGATTGATCTTAATATCGCCCTTGCTGGTGTGTAAAGTTATCATTGTCTGTACTCCTAATTATGTGATCCATTTTACCTTTTTGCCGGTTTAAAAACAAATTAAAACTGATTCCGAAGGAATTGAAATCAGCAGTCTCCGTCGTCACAAAATGTAAAAAAATGTTAAAATAATCACATTGGAGCCGGCTGTTTTTTTACCGGAAAATTTTTTTGTTCCGTCTGCAGATCCGGCGTGTCTGACAGTTCAGAATAATACAGGATGAATAAAGGTTTTTTATGCTAAAGATTTATAACACGCTTACAAAGCAGAAAGAAATTTTCAAACCGATAGAGCAGGGCAAGGTGGGGATGTATGTATGCGGAGTAACCATATATGATTTCTGTCATATCGGTCATGGAAGAACTTTCGTATGTTTTGACGTGATAGTTCGTTATCTGAGGCATCTGGGCTATCAGGTGAAGTTTGTCAGAAACATCACTGATGTTGATGACAAGATAATCAGACGCGCCGCTGAAAACTGCGAGCCGATCTCGGCTCTGACGGCACGTATGACCGATGCCATGCATGAGGATTTTGATGCACTCAATCTTTTAAGACCGGATATCGAACCCCGGGCCACTGAATCCATGGATGACATCATAGACATTGTAAAGAGACTTATTGACAACGGTCATGCATATGTTGCCGCAAACGGCGATGTTATGTTTTCCATTGATTCTTTTTCCGAGTACGGAAGACTTTCGGGACAGGATCTTGAGCAGCTTAAGGCCGGAGCGAGAGTTGAGGTGGGTGAGAGCAAGCGCAATCCTATGGATTTTGTCCTCTGGAAAATGTCAAAGCCCAACGAACCAATGTGGGATTCTCCGTGGGGTGCCGGACGCCCCGGATGGCACATTGAATGTTCAGCCATGAACTACCGTCATCTTGGAAGTCATTTTGATATTCACGGCGGCGGAAGCGACTTGATGTTTCCTCATCATGAGAATGAAATAGCTCAGAGCAGATGTGCCTTTAATGATGTATACGTCAATACCTGGATCCATTCCGGCATGGTGATGATTAACAAGGAAAAAATGTCCAAGTCCCTGGGCAATTTCTTTACCATTCGCGACGTACTCAGGGAGTACGACGGTGAGACGGTCAGATTTTTCCTGATGAGCGGTCAGTATCGCAGCGCCCTTAATTACTCTCAGGACAATCTTAATCTTGCAAGGCAGGGGCTGACCCGTCTGTACACGGCACTGGCTGATCTTGAACTTCCTGAATACAGTGCGGCTCTGGGACAGAAATACATGCAGGATTTTGAAAAGGCAATGGACGATGACTTCAATACTCCCGAGGCGTATTCGGTTCTGTTTGAGATTGTAAGAGACATCAACAGAGCCAGGGAAAACGATATGAAGCAGGCCTGCGCACTCGGTGCGGTGCTGAAGCATATCGGCGGCATTCTCGGAATTCTTCAGCAGGATCCTTCATCCTATCTGAAGGGCGGAACAAAGGCTGAAGATGATTCCGTAATTGAGGAACTTATCGCAAAACGCGCCCAGGCCAAGAAAAACAAAGACTGGGCAACGGCGGATGCTGTCAGAAACCAGCTTTCGGAAATGGGAATTATTCTTGAGGACAAGGCCGGCAGCACATCCTGGCGGCGAAAGTAATCCCGGCTGTTTATGTCAGTTTCGGAGTACGGTCCGCGGCCTTTCAAAATGAAAGAATCACGGACCTGATCCGGATTGGCTGAAAAGTAGCGCAGCTTCCGCCGGGATCTACGGTATACCTGAGGCGGTGTCTGTCAGTGTCCGCCTTCGTTTTTTGAATTTTGCTTCATTTGAAGTTCTTTCATCTGATTGACCGAATCCTCTGTAACCTGGAAGAGACTGAGCTCCTGCAGATCCCACAGGGGCAGACCGTTGTTCTTCAGACGGCAGGAAAAACTTATCGGTCTGTCCTCGTTTTCGTTGTTGATTTTATTCCCCACAACAACCCAGATTTTCTCACTGTCATCTTCATCCGGCGCCTTCACCTGAATAATTCTCAGCGCCACTTCGTCCTGAAGCCGCACTCCGGCATATTTTATACAGGAGAACTCTGCCTGCTCCCTCAGTTCCTTTGGAATGTCCTTTTCAGGGGCAGCCGCAATTTTCTCTCCTGTTTTAATCTGCTCTAAAGCAAGGCTCATGTCACAGAATAAAAAAGAAAATAGTGACATAAATACAGTAAATAATGGGTATTTCATTCTATAATCCGTGTGTTACATTTCTGAATTCCGGATTATGATTATCTCACTTTGACTCGCAATATTAAACAATGGGAAAAGTGTTTTGACAGTAATCCGGGAAATGCGATGTTTAGAGGATTCAAGATATGTATCCTGCAGTACTCGCGCGCGGCAGTTTCCCGTGTCGGTAATTTTCAGGATGCGGTTTTGTATATCGGATATCCTGCTGTATCACGTGACCTGATTATGTAACAGTAAACAGGTAAGTGGTGGCAGGCTTTTGGATGTCGGGGTAAGTTGTGAAAAAATTTAAGGTTGCCGGATTTTTGTGTTGTGCAGCGTGTCTGGCCGGCTGCGATTACGGTGTGGAGAAAAAGGATCCAGAGGCTTTTGACTTTAACATTTATTCTGCGTCATTGGGACTTACAGCGTCGGTCTGTGTTGATTCAATTGATGACAATGTGTCATATTCCCTGCAATTCGGTACGTCGTCCTCAGACAGCAGCTGCGTCAGCAATACCTTTGCCGGTCCCGGTCTTTATGAGGCTACAGTCGATGCGAGACGCGGAAATGTAACCAAGTCAAAAAGAATTACTGTTACGGTGGAGGCGGATAAGTATGCTCCTCCGCAGGGATATCAGATCCCGGCGTCAGGTATAAATGATGAACCTAAGAAGCCGGCAGAACAGATCAAGAGTTCAGCATCTGAGGAAAATAAATCCGCAGAAAATACTGAAAAGCCGCAGGAAAACAAACCTGAAGATAACAAGCCTGATGTCCAGACCAAACCGGAAGAGAACAAGCCGGATGTTCAGACCAAGCCTGAAGAGAATAAATCTGATGCTCAGACCAAGCAGGAAGAAAACAAGTCTGAAGTTCAGACTCAGCCTGCCGAGACCAAGTCTGATGCCGGTGCGCAGTCTTCGGCGGAGACTGCTAAAACCGACGGGAACGAAAAGGATAACGGAATTGTTTTTGAGTCCGATTCAGGTGAAACGAATGATTCCTCATCAGGAGCAGAATCCGCAGGCGGCAGTGACAAACAGGAAAATGCGGATGATAATAAATCATCCGTGACTGCGGAAAATTCAAAGTCAGACGAAAATACCGTCAAGGAAGAGTCAAAACAGCCGGAGACGGATAAGAATACCGGCGAAGCGGAAGTTAAGCCGAATGCGGATCCTGCAGGATCGGACAGTGAATCGAAAAACGAAAGCACTGAAGGCAGTGAAGCTTCGGCAGGCGATCAGAAATCAGGCGGCGAGTCTTCTTCCCAGACGGAATCAAAGCCAGATGAGAAGCTGGATTCAGATGCTGAAAACAAAACCGGCGGTGATCAGCCGAAGGCGGATGAAAATAATAATGATGCCGGCGGCTCTGAAGGAGGAGAAGCCTCCTCCGGTGAAGAAGGCGACGGCGGAGAGATAAGTATGGATGAGCTGTCCTGGTAGCACATAATTCGAGTTAACTCTCATCCGGCCGGTATTCCCGGTTTTGACTGAAACCGGGATGAGATGCACCGGCGGCAATCCTTAGCGGACGTGAAAGATCGCGGTTTTACCGGAAACAGCGGCGCGTCCGCTTCGTTCGCTGATATTCAGCCGTTCGAACCTCCCCGAAATCTTGTTCCGGTCTGAGATGCGGTTTTGCGGCTACATCAGTGCGTCAAGCAGATCTCTGATATACTTAATAGTATCATCCGGTTCCACTTTCTTCAGAAGTTTGATTCTGTCACCGTCCGCCATTTTGAAATCATTTGGATTTCGCTGCAGCAGCATTACTATCTTTTCAGGTTTTACTCTGTTATTTCTGCCGAACCGGATGAAGCTTGTAACTTTTGACACTGTTATGCCGGTTATTCCCATTGAAGTCGCGTCTATCCGTATCCTGTTGACTTCGATGAGATTTTTTACCTCCTGCGGTACAGGGCCGTAGCGATCGATCATTTCCTCGCGTATATCGGAAAGACTGTCGTAGGTTTCAGAAGACGACAGCCGTTTGTAAAATGACAGTCTCGTGCTTATATCACCGAGGTATTCCTTAGGTATGACAGCGGCAATATTGAGATTAATTTCAGTATTGCGTCTTGTAAGATCAACAAGTGCCGGCTCCTCCCCCTCCTTGAGAGCCTTTATGGCGTTGCCGAGCATTTCCATATAGAGGGTAAATCCAACTGTTGCTATCTGACCGCTCTGTTCATCTCCCAGAAGTTCTCCGGCTCCTCTTATTTCAAGATCGTGATTTGCCAGAGTGAATCCTACGCCCAGATCGTCATTTTTGGATATTGCCTCCAGGCGTTTGATGGCATCCTTTGTGATAAGTTTCTGTGGAGGTGTCAGAAGATATGCATATGCCTGCTGACTTGAACGTCCAACTCTTCCTCTTATCTGGTGAAGCTGAGCCAGTCCGAATTTATCCGCCCTTTCGATAATAATCGTGTTTGCGGCAGGAATGTCAAGACCTGTTTCAATGATGGTGGTGCATACAAGCACATTGAATTTGTGGTGATAAAACCTGTTCATTATCGCCGCCAGATCGCGCTCGTTCATCTGACCGTGGGCAACTTCAATTCTGGCTTCGGGAATAAGGTTTGCAAGATCCTCCGCTCTTTTTTCGATGGTTTGAGTTTCGTTATGAAGATAGTAAACCTGACCTCCGCGCTTGAGCTCGCGGAGAACGGCCTCTCTTATAAGAGTACTGTCATTCTGATTGAGGAATGTTTTAATCGAAAGTCTTTTGGCAGGAGGCGTCGTTATGAGCGACAGATCTCTAAGACCGGAGAATGCCATGTTAAGAGTCCGGGGAATCGGTGTGGCGGTGAGAGTAAGAATATCCACGTCTGATCTCAGAGCCTTTATTTTTTCCTTCTGTCTTACTCCGAAACGGTGTTCCTCGTCTACAATCAGCAGACCGAGATCCCTGAATTCAACTTTCTGGGAAAGCAGAGTATGGGTGCCTATTACTATGTCCACCTTGCCGCACGTCACGTCTTCAAGAATTTTTTTCTGCTGTGACTGAGTCTTGAACCTGCTCAGCACCTCGATATTGACAGCTTCGCCGGCAAAGCGGTTTTTAAAGCTTTCATAGTGCTGCTCGGCAAGAAGAACGGTAGGAACAAGCACGGCAACCTGTTTGCTGTTGCTCGCAGCTATATAGGCGGCGCGGATGGCAACTTCAGTCTTGCCGAATCCTACGTCTCCGCATATGAGCCTGTCCATGGTTTTTGACGACGTCATATCATGGATCACCGATTCGATTGCTCTCTTTTGATCCTCGGTCTCCTCGTAGGGGAATCCTGCCGCGAATTCATTGTAGGCTTTCCTGTCGAATTTGAACGCGAAACCGGTTTTTACAGCACGCTTTGAGTATACGTCAAGAAGCTGGACTGCAACGTCTTTGACTTTTTCCTGGGTTTTCTTTCTGTTTTTTTCCCATGAATCAGATCCCAGCGTATTCAGTTTCGGATTCGAGCCTCCGGTATAGCGGGATATCAGATGCAGTTCGGTTATTTCTACATAAAGCTTGGCATTGTCGGCATATTCAAGACAGAAAAACTCCTTGTTTACACCGTTTATTTCACGGATTTCCAGACCCTGGTAGCAGCCGATTCCGTATTTGTAGTGTACGATCTTGTCGCCGATTTTCAGCTCTGCAAGATTGCGTATAATTGCATCAACCTGAACATTTTTGTTGTTCCGCTTTGCATTTACATAACTGTTTCCGAAAATTTCCGTTTCGGTGATTAGAATGATGCCTGTTTCGTTAAAGGCGAGTCCCTCGTCTACGGGACTTACCACTGAGCCGAATTTTTCAGATGAGGCCTCAAATTCTTCGAAAGTTTTGAAATGCTTCGGCCTTATGCCGATTTTGGCGATAAGTTCGTTTAATGTTTCAAGACGGCCCGGGGAATAAACAGAAAAAAGAAATCTGAAGCTTTCCTTCGAGGATGTAATAAAACTGTTTAGATCCTTCAGATCTCCGGTTCTTGTCCTGATATTTATTTCAGGCAGATTTTCCACATTGAATCTTTTATCCTTCGGATCGGAACTGTCCTCCTTCTTTAGAACCACCCGGGTAAATTTTTTCAGCAGATGGAGAAATTCATCCGTTTTATGAAAAATCTCGCAGGGCTCGAGTCGAGGTCTGAGCTCAGGATCTGATCCGGCAATGTTTTTGGAACAGAATCTCTGCTGTACCTGCTCGAGAAACTCATCCGCCTTTCTGACTGTATCAGGGAGAAGCACCACAGCCGTGTCGCTGCTCAGATAGTCAAGAAGCGAGACAGTCTGATCAAAGAACAGTGGCAGATAGTACTCTATTCCTGAAGGAATATGTCCGGTTGAAACCTGCTGGTAGACACTGTCATGATCAAGGCTTGAACCGAATTTTTCACGGTATTTGCGCCTGAACCGTTCTATATCCTGCTGCTGGATGGGGAACTCTCTTGCCGGCAGAAGCCGTATCTGATCGGTTCGTTCCGTGGTCCGCTGGGTTTCTGTGTCAAAAACTCTGATTGAGTCGACTTCGTCATCAAAAAAATCTATCCGGTACGGACTGTCGGTGCCCGAAGGATAGAGATCTATCAGAGAGCCGCGCACGGCAAATTCTCCCGAGCTGTATACCTGGGAAACTCTGCTGTATCCGTTTTGAGTTAGAAGGTTTGCAAGCGCCGTCATGCTCATGTGCTGCCCCTTTTTAAGAACAAGGGCCGATGACATGACATATTCTGCAGGAGATATTCTTGTCAGGGCGGCACTGATCGGTGTGACGGTTATGCATTTGAGCCCGGATTTGAGACAGTAGAGAGCTTCCAGACGATCTGATATAAGATCCTGCTGCGGTGAAAAAATATCATACGGAAGCGTTTCATAGTCGGGAAATTTAAGCAGATTGCAGCCGGGATTAAGACATCCGAGCTCTTCGGTAAGCTGTATCGCTTTCTGGGTTGATTCGGTGATCACCAGAATATTTTTACCGCAGGTTCTGAACAGCTTGCTGATAAACAGTGTGGGGCATGGACCTTTGGCATTGAATATTTCAATGCGGTTTCCCATGATGTTGAGAAGTTTATCTGAAATCATTTTACAGCTCCGCCTTTTTTTCTGCTCTGATACGAAGTTCCTTCTGCTGAATCAGTGTAACGGCGCGTATGAGAGCCTCCCTGTCGGAATCTCTTATCATGATAAATTCAGCTTTGACGGTGTTGAATCCCGGTGACGCAGGATCCTGACAGAATTCTTTTAGCTCCGCATATCCGGAAATGAACATGGCGAATTCAGGCATTGCAAGCCGGAATTTTATCAGGGAGTTTGGGATAAGAGTCTTTGAACTTGGCAGATTGAATTTAAAACCGGATCCGCTGATCATTGTTGTTGTATAGGCAAGTTCTCCTGTCTCGGTTTCTATTATGTAGGAAAGTATCTGGTTGATTCTTTTTGCCATTTCTGTCTGCTTGTCAGCAAGGCGTGAAAATTCCCGGCCGTATTTATGCAGAGCCTTGATGGAGGATCTGTCCAGGGGATCCATAAGACCTGATATTTGGGCAAGAGCCGGGAGATCCTGTTCGAATTCTTCATAATCAGGAAGTTCAAAACTGCCGTTCAGAAAAGAAAAAGACAGTTTAGATCTGTATAAAACATAAAAATACTGTTCGTTCATAAGAGTTCGGAATTAATTTGCCAGAATGCTGTCAGAAATGCCCGGACTGCATATTTTTACCGCCGGTTATTCCTTTCCCGCGAAATCTTACTGAAGGATGACGGCGGAATATAAGTTTCTTCCTGCTTCTGTAGTTCATCTTAAACGGTTTCGTCCGGAAGCGGAAAATTTTCTGATCCCCGCATCTCTGTCCTGCCTTAATTTTAAACATGGTGACGATATTTCTCAATGTTTTGATGTTTTTCACAATCAGATTTCAAATTGATGTGAAAAAGAATGAAAATGAGGTAAATTTACCTGTGGATTATCTATTGCGGTGAAATGCATTTGCTTTTTTTTAGTGTTTCTGCAGCTGCCAGGATTTGACTGATGCGGCATATCATGGTTTATAGCCGGCATGCACAACTTCAGGACACATCTTTTTTAGCGTCCGCAGATCGGAAGAATCATTTCAGGCGCTGCTGCAGCACAGCTGATTCAGGTTTTGTTAAGACCGGATTTTCATGAATGAACCTGCCGGATCTTAAAACTTTATTTACTATTGATGCGGGATCCTTATGAAAGATCGATTTATTTTTCTTGCTCTGGCACTTGTGTCTGCTGCCGGATGCGCGTGGGCTGACAGTTCCGGAGTATCGGCTGTCGAGGTTGAGGGCAGAACCTGGACGGTGTATGAAAATTTTAATATCAGCAGCGGGATCAATGAGGGCAACAGCCTGTCTGATTCAGGCAAATCGCCGCTGTTTATAGGCACATACAATAACAGCTTTGTTTATGCGGCCGACAGCGAGTCTTCGGACAGACGGGGGAATGTTCTCGGATTTGTAAATGACGGCGAGCGCACCTTCATGCTGTCAGATCGTATAACTTTCAGATGCAAAAAGAAAAATCCTCAGTGTCTGTCCTCTGATCTTCAGACCAGGGAACTTGCGCCCGGTATTTATGAAGTTACAGTCGAAAATCTTTCTGACTGGAAAACTGCTCTTTCTGTCATAGCATCATCTCCGGATGTGCTCAGATACGAGATTATCAAGGATCTTGGCAATTACAATGAAATTAACTGAGATCGGGAGCAGTGACATGGAAATCAAATTTTGCCGGTTATGCCTGGCTGCAGCCTTTGCTTTTGCCTTTGCCGGATGCGGCGGAGGCGGTTCTTCTGATCACGGCGGTGATGATCCGCCTCAGCCTCCGGTTGACGATATTGCTGATGCTGATATTCGGGACGATGTTCCTGAAGGACGTGACCTCAGTTATCTGCTTGGAGATCCCGGAATTGATCTTCCTACGACAAATGACGAGTTTGTGGATATCGTAATTCCTGAATCTGACAATGCGGAATTTTCTCTCAGGAATGTCAGATATGGCCATGTGCAAAAAAATCAGAATGGAACCTACAGATATTATCTGCCGCATGATCTCCTTAACGACAATTCATGGAATGATTATAAGGAGGTAGTTGAATATACCGTGGCCGGAGAACTGTACTACGTCTCTTTTCCGCTTGCGGCGGATCCTCTTTTCTTTGAGCAGTGGCATTTGCGCAATGTTGCCCAGAGCGGTTTTCTGGCGGATAAATATGTTCATGATCTTTTACCCGGCAGAGATATAAATGTCATACCCGCCTGGAAGAGCGGGGCAACGGGAGCTGGCGTTTCAGTTGCAGTTATTGATGCCGGATTTGACACATCTCATGAGGATCTCAAAAAGCAGCTTGATCTGGAGCACAGCTACAATTTTGCAGACGGAAACAATGATCCGGCGGATCTTGTCAATGCTCACGGCACTGCCGTTTCGGGAATTATAGCCGCCTCTGCAAAAAATAAAAAGGGTGTGAGAGGCATTGCCTTTGATTCCAAAATCATTGCTTTAAAGGGTTTAAACAATGAAAGAGGCATTTTTTCAAGCCAGTTTCTAAATTACGCGGACCTGGTGAATCAGAGCTACAGTCAACAGATTCCGTCGATTGACTACTCCCTGGCTGATTACATTGATGCTCTTTATGAGAAGGATATTCCCGTTGTGAAGAGTCATGGTAACGAATTTTTGAAAAAATACTTATCAAAAAGCAGCTGCACAAAGCTGGGTGTTAACTGCTTTTTCAAGCAGGGATCCTACTACAATGTGTCTCCAGGCGTCATACCGGTAGCGGCGCTTAGCGGCGGGGGAAAACATGCTGAATATTCCACCGGCGGATCTGATATATGGATTTCTGCATTTGGCGGAGAGAATAACAAAATACTGACCACTGATCCTACATCATGCGAATTCCAGCTTGTCGGAACTTTATTCAAAGCCGGTTTCGAATTTGATTTTGCCAGAGGTGTCTATGAACCGTATAACATCGGATGCAAATACACATCCAATATGAACGGTACTTCGTCAGCTGCTCCTATGATTTCGGGAACTGTTGCGCTGATGAAGAGTGCCGTGGCGGATCTTACAGTACCTCAGATTAAATATGCTCTGGCAAAAACCGCCGTCAATGATCTTGGTGATAGAGCCATGTCTGACAGTGACGTAGAAGATCCCGACATGGAAAATCTCACGGTGCATAAGGGCTGGACGTCAACCCAGTCCGGACTCAGATTCAGTTCAGTTTACGGATTCGGAAGGGTAAATGCCGGCCGGGCCGTAGATTTGATAAAACGGTGCAGTGAAGATGAAGACTGTAACCGCCGGAACGTGAAACCGTTAAAAATTACCTCTACAATGTCCGAATGCGTTTCTGTAGAGAACGGGGCAGAATACAACTCGTTTGAATGCGAGATTGGCGGTTTTGTTGACGAGGACGGTGATGATTTTACCGGAAATGCACAGATAGAGCATACAGTTCTGTCTGTAAATGCTAACTCGCTTGTTTACCCGGGGCCTGTAAATTACGGTGCAATTACTTTAACCCAATTTGAACTTGTTAAGAACGATTTCAGAAATGCTGTCAGTTTTCCTAAACAGATGCACGAATGCATATCGCTCCTGCTCGGTGATACGATTATGATGTCAAATAATGTTTTCTATCTTGCTCCGTTTAACGATTCGAAATTCACTCTTTATATCAGGACTGTTTCGGATCTTTCTTCCGAGCAGGTTGATCCGCAGATAATTTTGTATGTCTATCCGGATTGACAGAGTCATAGCGGCAAATTTTTTTGCCTGACAGAAAAAATTATTTCTGTTTCAGGGTGATATCTGATCGCGCTTCGTGTCAGCGCCATGAAGGAATTGATCCAGCGGCGCGACAGACAGACACTCATGAATTCTTCGGGTGCCGAGCCGTATGATATCGTAGCATCACTGTTGCCGGGATAAACTGCTGTGCCGGATCAGAAATGACCGGCGCCTGACGGAGAAAACGAAGTTAATAAATCCCAAGGCTTCAGGCCGGCGCACATGCGTCCAATCTGATCTCTTCAGTTGACATCCTCTGCCTAAAGGATCCGGATCCCTGCCGTCATTGAGAAAGACGGAGTCTGTCTCTGTCAGCAAGAAGGGTTATGTCTGATTTTATGCTTTATAATCCCTCCCTGAAGGACGCTGTTTTACGGCACGATCAGACAAAACGGACAGCGGACGTTATTCCGTCATCCGAAACTGTAAACCTTCATTTCCGGGAGATGTCAGTTCTCTTCTGTTATGTTTTTTCTGATCCGGGCAGGATCCTTACGCATCTGAAGGCACCATCGTATGAGCATTTGAGCATGAAATATGTGTGCAGGATGCTTCCCACCCTAACATATTCGAAATTTACTCCGCGGAAAAAAAGTCCCTGTGGAATACTTTCCTCTGATTTGCCGCCTGATACCGAGCTGTACAGTCCGGTAATGTATTCATCAGAAAACGGCGTATCATATCCGAATGTAAATTCTCTGCAGTCCAGGAGCACACTGAGCCAGTGTACTATGGTGAAGAATGCATGAAGATTCTTCAGTTCAGGAAGTTCATTGTAAATGGCGCTGAAATAGAATCCGCAAACCACTCCGCCGGTATATATCAGTCTCTCCGCCATTTTTATGTAATCAGTTTCGTGATTGTATTCAACTCTGATTTCAGTACTTATGCTCTGACTGTCAATTTTAAGTTCAGACAGTATTTCTCTTGCTTTGGTGAACCTGTCGCCTTCGAGATCTGTAAGGACTGATAAAAAAATTTTTTGATTTCTCCTGGTATTTTTGTACTGAGCTGCAAGATCAATTCTGAAAAATGCATGGTATGCATGTTCTGAATAAATTCTTGTTATTTCATCCTGATCATAAGATATTATTTCGGATCCGTTAAAATATGAAGCAGTGGCAAGAGCTTTACTTTCAGCAAAGGCTTTGCTTACTGTCTTGTCAAAACGAATGAGATTCTCGCAGGAATGCCCGGTGCTTAATACCGCAAGCTCCTCTATGAACAGCGGATTAATGTTATCCATAGTATACGGTTCAAAATCGAGAACAGCCCTGATTTCCGGACTGGAGATAATTTTTGAGTACGGATCCGTATTTTTGCTGTGAATGAAAGTCCATCCTTTTTTTGTAATCAGATCAAGTACTGCCGCACTTCTGCAGACTGACGGAACTGCGTTTCTCATGATCTTTTCTTTATCAGATGATCTGTCGAGAGGTATTGATTCCTTAGTCTGAGGCCAGCAGATCCTTATTATATTTTCCAGGGTTAAAGGTATGCCTGACGGCATTGTGTTCTGGTTTTTCCAGGATCCGAGATTATATGTGCTGCTGTTCAGAAGCATCCTCAGAATATCCCGCACTCTCATGTTTCTGGTGTTGAGTTTCCTGCAGTCGCACTCCTGTCCGGTTATATCGCTAATGCAGGAGGTGAGTGTAAAATCGAGAGGATCAGATCCAGGCTTTGCACCTGTCCGGGCTGATTTCAAAGTTGAATCAAAGGCACACGATTCTGCCGAATCAAAACTGCACGCGTAGAATTTAAATTCACCAATCCCCAGTTTTTTTAATTCAGTTTCGACCATGCTGCTGAACTGTTCACCTGTTTGAATTCTGTCGTTTTTCTTTCCGGTTAAAACAGATATATGGGCAGTGAAATCCGATTCTGGTGTATGGATGCCGGCTTTTTTCTGAAAATACATCGGAAGACCGAGTTCAGTGCGCCAGCGGTTTAAATCAGCATAGGTTTTATTGCTGTCTCCTCTGAGAAGAATAACATAGTATCCGAAGTCAACCGACATAAAAAAATCGGTCACAAAGGCTATGAAGAGATTTCTTGTAATTTCCATGCGGCTGAGTATCAGCCTGGCATTTCTGCAGTCGTCGCGGCAGATCTGAAGACGCGGATTTGATATCTCTTCTGAAGAATTTCTGAGAGATCTGTAGATGGCACGATCCATGATATCACCCCTTAATTACTTTTGCTTTCGCTTGTGGAATAAAGGAAAAACCTACACAAAACAGTTGAAGCGCCGGGACTTTGCTTCAACGATCGCCGATAATTACCGGCTGCCCGGAAGCAGCGGATTTTCGACACTGGATTATTTTATGAACATTGACATCCTGCTCTGCCTAAAGGCAGGGGATTCGTGCCGGTTCCCGCAAACGGCTGCTTTCGGCAGTTTCTGCTGCTGACCGGCAGTACGGTTCACTTACAGGCTCTGCGGCCATATGCCGTCACAGAGAAAGTCGGGATATATCTCTGTTAGCAGGAAATACTATACCTGATTGTATTCCTCACATCAGCGTCCTAAAGAACGCGGTTTTACGGATCTGCAGATCGCTCAGATATATACGGGTTTTCTGCTGATTGCTCCTGACGTGTCCGCTGCTTCAGAACCGGTATTATTTTTTATGTTCCTGTCCGGATTAATGAATCCTAGCATAAGTCTGCTTATTGCTCAATAATAGTGTTATCAAATTGCTGTATAGTTCACAAATATAATTATTTTGTTAAATATATTAGAAATGTATGTCATTATTAGACGTTTTATACTGAAACGTTTTTTTCTGGTATCCGGTAAATTCCAATGTTGCGGGGGTTGATTTTGTGTTTTGTCCGGCACCGCTTTTAATCACAATAGTTATCCCGGTTCTGCAGCATACTTGCAAGTGTGATATAATTCCGTGAATTTTTTGCGGATGATATTTTGATTAGAAAACCTTTATTTTTCACAATAGGACTTCGTTACTCCGGAGCTTTGGGATCCTCGGGGTTTGCATCTTTTGTGTCTGTGATGTCCATTATTGGTGTATTTCTTGGCGTTGCTGCACTTATTGTTGTTACCTCCGTAATGAACGGACTTGAAGATAATATGAAAAGCCGTACGCTTTCAGTTGTTTCTCATGTTCTTGTTTCCAACGGCGGGCAGGGTAAAAGTTTCATTGATAATAATCTTGAAAAGATGCTGATGAGTTCTCCGGGGGTTGTGACTGTTGCTCCTGTGATTGAAACAGAAGCAATTGTTCAAAGCAGCAAAATGCTGACAGCAGTCAGTATCATGGCTGTAGATCCCTCATCGTATCCTGATGATGATCTTATACGTCGCTCCACATCATTCGATGAAGATGTTGATCGTATTTCAAATCTTTCCAGGGCTCCGTTTGGTGTAATTCTTGGAAACCGTCTTGCAAACAGTCTGGGTGTTATTGCTGGTGACAAGGTCAGAATAATTTTCCCCCGCGGTGTGCGTTATACAATGGCAGGAAAAATTCCTGCAGAAAGACTTTTTACTGTTGTTGCCGTGTTCAGATTCGGATCTGATGCAGATTCCACCAAAGCTCTGATTACTCTTGATTCCGCCCGCCGGATTATGCGAATGGGGGACGGTTTTGACGGATATCGTGTATGGCTGGAAGATCCGTTTACTGTTGATGATTTTGAAGCAAATCTTCCTGAAAGCGTAGTCTACCGTGACTGGCGCAGCGAGCGCGGAGAACTTTTTCAGGCTATAGCCATGGAAAAGAAAATGATGGCGCTCATGCTGTTTCTTATTGTATTTGTGGCGGCATTCAATATCCTTTCTTCTCTGATTATGATGGTTATGGATAAAACCGGAGAAATTGCAATTCTGCGAACCATGGGACTAAAATCCATAACTGTCATGGCCGTTTTTGTTTCTCAGGGAATGGTTTGCGGTATTCTCGGCACAGTTCTGGGGATTGCAGGAGGACTTCTTGCTGCAGATAATCTTAACGAAATTCTGGGATGGCTCGGTTTGTCCGATCAGTTTCTTCTCGGTGCCCCGCTTCCTGTTCTGATTCAGCCGTATATGGTTGTGCTGATAGCATTCTGTTCTTTGCTGCTTTCTGCTCTTTCAACTCTCTATCCGTCTTACAAGGCATCGAAGGTATTGCCTGCTGAGGTTCTGCGTTATGAATAATGTGATACTTGAAACAAAGGATCTTCATAAAATATATAATGAAGACAAGATAAAAACCGAGGTGCTGAAGGGAATTAATCTAAAGCTCTGTGAAAACGAGATGGTTGCCATAGTGGGCAGTTCAGGATCAGGAAAAAGCACGCTTCTTCATATTCTTGGAACACTTGATCGCCCTTCCTCCGGTGAAGTAATTTTCAGAGGTGAAAGCATCAGCGGCTGGACAAGTAACAGACAGGCGGAATTCCGCAATTCCAAACTTGGATTTATATATCAGTTTCATCATCTTCTGAATGAATTCAGCGCGGAGGAGAATGCGGCAATGCCTCTGATGATAAGAGGGGAGTCCGGTGCCAAAGCTCTTTTAAAATCAAGAGAAATGCTTAAGGCCGTCGGACTCGGGCATAGACTTTCGCATCGCCCGTCAGAACTTTCTGGCGGCGAGCGGCAGCGTGTTGCCATAGCACGTGCTCTGGTCAACAGTCCCGAACTGGTTCTTGCCGATGAGCCTACAGGAAATCTTGATTTTAGAACCGCTGATGAGATTTTTAATGTTATGAGGAATATGCACAGTGAACTGGGTACATCCTTTGTGGTTGTTACTCACGATCGTGAGCTTGCCGGAAGATTTGATCGCGTAATTGAGATAAAAGACGGACTGGTGATTGCAAGTGAGTAGTTTAGCGTTCTTTATCGGACTTCGCTTCAGTCGATCCCGCCGTACCTCAGGTTTTGTATCCTTTTCCACCATATCATCAATGATTGGTATTGCCGTCGGTGTAATGGCCCTTACCATCGGTCTTTCCGCAATGAACGGATTCGAGCATGAACTTGAGGACAGGGTTCTTTCTGTTGTTCCGCAGGTGGAGGTAACTACTCAGAGCGGGTATCTGAGAAATTATGAATCGTACATGGATATGCTTAAGGAAAATCCGAGAATCATTGCTGCAGCTCCATTTATCAGAGTTAATGCCCTCCTTGAAAAGAAAAACACATTCAAATCCATACAGATCAAGGGTATAGATCCAGACAGGGAAACCTCTGTTGTTGCCATTGATCGCTACATTACTCCCGGTGCACTTGATACCCTGAGAGAAAAAGGAAATATTATCATCGGAAGTTCCATAGCGGAAAAGTACGGTATTTCCGTCGGTGATTCAGTTTCTTTTCTTGTTGCTCCGAGAGGATCATTTTCCGATACCAAAATTGCAGCTGCCGGGCATCATTTATTTAAGGTAACCGGTTTATTTAAAATGTCGGGTCAGCTTGACTCACTCACTGCCTTTACTGGTATCGGTGATGCTGCTGAAATTTTGAAGTTCCCCGAGGATGCGGTGGAGGGACTGAGTGTAAGAACAACTGATTTTCTTGATTCTCAGCATATCGTGCTCTCTCAGGCAAGAACATATCCTGTAGCTGTTCTGGTTGGAAGCTGGATGCAGACTCAGGGTCATCTTTACCGTGATATTCAGATGGTCAGGCTTATAGTATATATATCCCTGTTCATAGTGATTGCTGTAGCGTGTTTCAACATAGTCTCCAGTCTGATGATGGCACTTAATGATAAAAGAAGTTCTATTGCAATTCTTATGACAATGGGAGCAACCCGTTTTCTCATCGCCCGTATTTTTATTGTTATGGGTATGATAAATGGAGCTCTCGGTGTTTTGAGCGGTCTGGTTTTGGGGTTTGTAATTTCTTCAAATCTTGGTGAAATTTTCCATTTTATTGAAAGAGTCTCAGGAAAAACCCTCTTAAGCAGGGATCTTCATTTTATTGATTTCATTCCGTCAGAAATTCACGGAGTCGACTTTTTTGTTGCCGGTGCAGGGGCTCTTATGATCTGTCTGATTGCCACTCTTTATCCTGCCTACAGGGCGGGGCGAACCATGCCGGCACAGGAATTAAGCCGTGGTAAATAGCTTCCGACAGTCAGACTGTCGCAGGTATCTTTTTGTGTGAAACGCTTTTTTAGCGCCGGTTTTAATCTGCGGTCTGTGTTTTTATGCTTCCTTTCTTTCTTAGTTTTTCATGCCTTTCGAGTACAGCGCCTTTCATTTTTTATTCATAAGGATGCAGTGCATGAACAGGAGTGTGAATAGAGTGATTCCAAAAATTCAAAATGATTCTTATTTTTCTGAATTGTTCCGGAACTGTTTCCTGAAAAGGAGCCAGATTATTGCTGCAGTCAGAACGGCAAGAGCAGCTGTGATAAACACGAGTTTGAAACGGTCGAATGTTGCTGCTATTTTATCGAGATTGTTGCCGACGGCGGCTCCTATAATAATCCACATGCCGGTATAGATGAATGTAGCGGCCGAGTTGATTAACAGAAATTTTGAGAAGTGAATACGTCTTGTCATTCCGCAGAATATGTAGATGGGACCGCGGCTTACCGGTACGAATCTGGCGAAAATTATCATGCCAAATCCGTAGCGCTTGTAGTATTTCTGAAGCAGGGCAAATCTCTTTGGTGTCAGAATGTATTTTACGGGGCGGATTTTCTGAACCCCTGGACCGAGAAATCTGCCTTCGGCGTACATTATGCAGTCTCCGATAACAACGCCAAAAAAGCAGAGTACAAAGGCTATAAGCATTGATACGTTAGGTGCTGCATCACTGATGCCAGCAACAACACCCGCTGCAAAAAGAACGGCATCCTTGGATACGGGAAGACCGAGTCCGCAGAAGCAGAGAATAACGAATATAATCACATATCCGGTGTCTTCCCATGATCTGATGAATTCGATCCAGTCAGCAACAGATCCCATGGGTTTTAATCAGAAAGCCCGTCTGAATGGTGTTCTTCTCTGTTGTTTTTCGGGCTGCCGTGTTTGACGATGGTAAAAGAAGGAGCTTTCTTTGGTTCGGTATGCTCATTCTGCTCCTGCACACGCTGATTTTCCTCAATTGCCTTTTTTTCTTCGGTCCGTTTCTGAGCCTCTTTTTCCTTCTTGTTTCTGCGATATATGAATATCGCCAGAGCTGATACTGCTAAAACGGTGAATATCAGAATGCCTGTCTTTCCATCAGACAACCATTTTGCCAGATCCTCTCTGTTTTGAGCTCCGTAATGACCTATGAGAACCCAGATAGGAACAGATATTGCGGCTGCAAAACCGTCCATAAGCAGGAATTTGAAGAAACTGACTCGGCGGCTCATTCCTGCACAGAGAAATGTAGGTGAACGGAGTACCGGGAGAAATCTTGCTATAAAAAGAACCCATATTCCGTAGCGGTTGAACAGTTTCTGAATTTTTGCGAAGCGGCTCGGCGGAAGAATTGCTCTCATGGGGCGGAATTTCTGTATGCGGTATCCGAATATACGTCCCAGCAGATACATTGTTCCGTCACCGGCAAGAACGCCTGCAAATGATATTATCAGCATATATGTCAGATGCATCAGATGATGCTGCTCGTCTCCGACGCCGGACATTATGCCGCCGGATACAAGTACAACATCCTCAGGAATAGGTAAACCGAAGCCGCATCCTATCAGAATTGCAAAAACAATGGCGTAGCTGTAATCCTGATATCCTGCAAGCCATGCTACTAGTTTTTCTATGTGTTCCATTGAAGTCTCAATAATTGTTGGGAGATTCGAACAAACGTACGTGCAGCGTACTGACTCGAATGTTTGAGTATCTCTAATTTATACCACAAAAGTTAAATCTTTTCTATTACTGCTCCTGTTTAACCTCACTGTCCCTGTATCTGTATCTGTATCTGTATCTGTTTAAATTCGGCTCTGCGGTCAGAACCTTTTGTCACATACGAAACTGCAGGCATATTGTAGATAGCTATTTTATTTGAGCTTAACCCCCTCTTTTTTTAGGCTCTTTACAAAAACAAGTTGGAAATATCCGATTCACCTTATTTCTAATAATCATTTTCGTTATTTTAATAAGAATCATTTCCTGTATCTTATTGTTTATTATCTTCGGGATGTATCCATTATTTTTAAGAAGAAATATTCATCATCTCTAAATCCGTAAGCATTCCTTCTTATAGTTTTAATCTTATTATTAAACCCTTCTATTATCACCGATGAAATATTTGTTGATTCATGCGTAACAATACCACAAATGTGGTTATTCAGGAGATTTGCGAACTTCTCAAGATGGTGATTTTTGGATTCACGGTACAGGTTAATTACCTCGGTAATTTCCGCTTTCATGGTCCCGGGTATGGTATCAGCAGCAGCAGGACCGTATCCTGCTACAAGAGAAGGTTTAGCGTAATATCTCTCCATTCTGTCGGTATCAGGATTGAAAACAGTCTTTATCTTATAAGCCGGTCTGAGCTTTTCTCTGATTATATCAGCAGTCATAAGCAATCCATTCTCCTGCAGCAGGGTCTTAAGTCTGTCTTCATAGCCGGTATGAGGTTGCGGAGCCTTCAGATTGAATAATTCCGGAGAGTAAACAACATTTTGTGTAAACTCCTTTAATTTATTTAAAATACTTGGCAGCCACTTCTTTTGTAAGTGGCTGCATGATCATTTGGTTTCTGACCAATGACCAGTTTCTTACTGGGAACTTATCCCACTTTTTCTTTAAGCTTGCGTACCCTCAGATATAGGGCTTTAAACACAGCGTTCAGACTTTCAAAAAAGACTTTCTTAGTCATTTTTTTCAAGCTTGAATTGACGGCTTTCTAAGGCGTTTGTTGTACTGATGCAGTGTCTTATCCAGCTTGGAAATTTAAGCATCTGAAGTATGGTTGTTTCAAAGTGATTTTCCTATACTCTGACCGCACCTGGCCTGGATATTTGTCGCCCCATGGTTCTTTGAATTCTGCGAATTTATTTCTGGCAGAAACTTCATCATTTGCCTGGTATACAGCCTGATAGAAGCACAGAATGCTTTATAACACCTGGGTGGAATGAATTTGATTGAATTCCTCATCAAATGCACAATACAGCGTTGTACTATAGCCTTAGGGAAGATTATCTTAACCACTTCCTCCAAACCTGAAACTCCATCCATCATGATGAACCCGACGTCTTTTACGCCTCGAGTTTTCAGACTTTCCAGTATATTTAACCAGGTGCTCTTGGATTCGCTTGGATCCATCCATAATCCAAGCACATCCTTATGGCCATCCTGATTGATGCCAAGTATCACGTAAACTGCATGTTTCCCTATCTGATTTTCTGAACTGCGTTTCTTGTTTACATAGACACAGTCAACATAAAGAAACGGGTAATACTCTTCAAGTGCTCTTTTGCGCCATTCCTACATTACTGGTATCACCTTGTCGGTGATTGCCGATATAGTGCTTTGAGCAAGGTTTACATCATACATATCTTTGATGGTCGCTAATATGTCTGCCTGACTCATTCCGTCAGCATACAGGGCTATTATTTTTCTTCTAATCCATTGATATTGCTGCATCCCTTTGGTTCCAGCATCGTATCATAACTTCCTACAGTTACAGGCCCAACTGATGTTTTGTGAACCTTGGTGTAGGTTCCGTTCCTTCTGTCAGTTGTTTATTTCTTTTATTGTGAGAAGCGCTTATAACCAGGGTGATCATCCAATTCTCCTTGCAGAGCACTTTCTATGAATGAACTTGATAACTGCTTAACTGGATCATTGAGATCTGCTAACGATTTCAAGTCACCTGTCTTCATCATATTGGCAACAGCAGATGCCAGTTCTGGATTTACTGGTTTTTTCTTTGGTTTCATTGTGTAACAACATCTATTTTAAAAATGATAGTGCTCATGCCTGCATGGCCTTAGTATATAGGATGAACACCGTTCTTCAATGTTTACACAATCATTCCATTACTCTCGCGTTTCCAACTTGAATTTGCAAAGAATCAAAATTCTTTGTTTGATCTATCTATAGAATTTACATTGTGATTTGGGTTTTTTCTTTTGGTTTTGAATATACTTGATATAGGCACATGTAATAATTGAAAAGTCTTTTTTCATCCCTTGCAGCGTGACATATGGAACCGGACCGTTCTTGTTTTCGGTATACGGAATTGAATCAGTAACAAGGAGATTTAGTAATGTCTCATGATGAAATATATAAACAGTCTTTAGAATATCATCAGAATCCACCAGGAAAAATAGCTATTACCCTTACAAAAGAGGCGAATACCGCTCATGATTTGTCTCTTGCGTACAGTCCGGGAGTTGCAGAGCCGGTTAGAGAAATAGCTAAAAATCCGGATAATGCTTATAAATATACATCCAAGGGCAATAGCGTTGCGGTAATCACTGATGGAACTGCAATTCTGGGACTCGGAAACCTCGGACCGCTGGCATCAAAACCGGTAATGGAGGGTAAGGCGCTTCTGTTCAAGCGCTTTGCAAATATTGATGCTGTGGATGTAGAGGTCAAGCATGACGGCGTTGATGATTTTATTAAAACAGTTGCAAATATTGCCGACAGTTACGGTGGTATCAATCTTGAAGATATCAAGGCTCCTGAGTGTTTCATCATTGAAAGGGAACTCATTAAACGGTGTTCAATTCCGGTTTTCCATGATGATCAGCATGGCACGGCGATTGTTACTGCTGCCGGTATGCTTAACGCTTGTCAGATACAGGGAAAGAAGATAGAGGAATGCAGAATTGTATGCGTTGGAGCAGGTGCTGCAGGTGTTGCCTGCATGGATTTCCTTTTGGAAAACGGTGCTCAGAAAAAAAATCTTTTCATGTGTGACCGTCACGGTGTGATAAGATCTGATCGTACAGATCTGAATGGTGAAAAGCCTAGATTTATTAATGACACAGGTCCTAAGACTCTTCATGAAGCTTTGACAGGTGCAGACATCCTAGTCGGTGTATCTGGTCCGAACCTTGTTACTGAGGATGAGGTCAAAGGTATGGCTCCTAATGCTATCATTTTCGCATGCTCAAATCCTGAACCTGAGGTTTCTCCTGAACTGGTTAGAAGTGTCCGTCCTGATATTATTATGGCTACAGGTCGTTCTGATTATCCGAATCAGATTAACAATGTTATCTGCTTCCCGTTCCTGTTCCGCGGAGCACTTGATGTGAGAGCAAAATGCATCAATATTCCTATGATGAAGGCTGCTATGAATGCCATTCGCATGCTTGCTCAGGAGCCGGTGCCGGAGGAGGTTGTAAAGGCAGCTGAGGCTACTCACCTGGAGTTCGGTCGAGATTATCTGATCCCTAAACCTATGGATCCGCGGCTTCTTAAGAGAATTGCAAAAGCCGTTGCACAGGCTGCTATCGATTCAGGTGTGTCACAGATTCCTATGCCTGAGCACTATATGGAATGATGAAGGTTAGGTAAATACTTTTGTTTGAAGGGAGATCTTCGGATCTCCCTTCATTATTTTGAGAACTTGCTCACATTGTATATAATGCAGTCTGTCGATGGTTTTTCGTCAAGAAAATTAAAAAGGAATCCAGTCAAAGTCTGGAACTGACGCGCAGCGGTAGAAGGGACGCATATACGGTAGACACTGGCATCAGCTGGGAAGTGGTATACAAGCGGTTAGTCACCTTTAAGTCCGAAGACTTGCCCGACATTTTGAAATTTCTTATTACGCGATTTTTTAAGGATTTAAATGAACAAGTTGTATCTTCTTACAATCATGGCAATTCTCGCCCCTGCGGTCTCAGTGGCATCAGATTCACAGAGTGCCGGAAATGCTGATGACAATATAACAGATCAGAATATGATCATTGTTACTTCAACCCGTTATGAGGAGCCTGCCTCATCAGCACTTTCTCCGGTTGTTGTTGTTACCTCGGATGATATCAGCAAGATGCAGGCGACGAGTTTTGCAGATATAGCGAGACATCTTCCCGATGTTCAACTTTTTATAAACGGCGGTCGTGGACAGCAGTCTAAAATTCAGGTGCGAGGTGGAAATTCAACGGACGTACTCGTTTTGATAAACGGTCTTAAAATTAATACCTCATATGACGGAGCGGCATATATAGAAAGAATTCCTGTGCATATGATTGAACGGATTGAGTATATCCGCGGTGTCAGAGCTTCTCTCTATGGATCACAGGCGTCTGCGGCCGTGATAAACATTATCACAAGACCTGGTTTTAATGATGACAATATACATGTCAGAGCCGGATATGGCTCATATAAAAACCGTCAGGCAAGTGCATCATTTAAACATTCGGTTGGTGAAAATGGTGAAATTAAGCTGGCTGTAGGTACCGAAAAAGAAAAGGGATATAACGTTCTTCCTCTTGATGGTTTGAACAACGGTGATCATCATGGCTTCCAGGGTACAAATTTCATGGCTGATTATCAGCACAGACTTGGAGGTTTTACTCTTTTTGGCGATTTCATGTTTAATCAGACTAAATCTCAGTTTGATAACAGTTACATATCCGACTGGGACGGGCATGCACATGAATATGATATGAACCGTTATGATAACTATTCGTTTGAAGTCGGCGGAAAATACGATGGGGAAATATATAAATCACGACTTTCTCTCAATTACCAGAAAACAGATGATTATGAGCAGATTATGCTGAATCCGTTTCGGGAAAAGAAGTCTGATAATACTCCGATTTATACTAGAACAACATCTGCTAGCTGGAGCAATGAACTGGCACTTTGTGATTTTCTTACCATGGCAGGCGGTGTAGATTATCGTCGTGATCGTTTGAAGCCTTCATCGAAAGCTTATTATTCACATATAGATGCTCAGCACCCGTTGATTCACAACACCGGTCTTTATCTCCTGACTCAGTTTGATGCAGGCGGTGTGCAGGCTGAATTATCCGGAAGGTATGATCACAACACACAGTACGGCGCCCATTTTACCTATCAGGGAGGATTAGGATATACGTTCCTTGATGATTTTAAAATCGGACTTCGCTACGGCACATCGTTCAGGTCACCTACTTTTATGGAACTTTATTATCCGTTCGTCGGCAGCGGAGATCTGAAACCTGAAAGTTCTAACAGCATTGAACTCATGCTCAGAGGTGATCACAAGATTCTGGACTGGAGAATCTCACTTTTCAAAAATCATTACAAGGACCGCATCATCTACTTTTATGAAACTTATTCATACAAGAATATTGCCAAGGCTGATATCAAAGGTATCGAAGCTGAATTCGGGTTTGAACTTTGGGGCGTAAAAAATACTTTTAACGCCAGCATAAAATCAGCCAAGGATGAAACGAATCATCATGATATTCCGTACATTCCTCGCCGTGATTTCAAGTGGACTCTTCTCGGTTCAGTATATGATTTTGATCTTTCAGCATCATTTCAGGCTTTTTCAAGCAGATATGCTTCTGACGGAGGAAAAAGACTCGGTGGCTATGGTATATTTAATTTAGGGGTTGGATATAACATCTCCAAGAATTTCAAAATTTCAGCAAAGGCTGATAATATTTTTGATAAACGCTATGCGTATTCCAGGGGATACAATTCAACCGAGTATAAGACTCCGGAAGCAACATATGCTTTAAGTTTTGATTTTAACTACTGATAATGCAATTCATTATTGAATTGGATCTTTAACTTTCTGAGGATTGCTGCTGCATGATTCCGCATCTGCAATCCTTGGTTTTTTTATGATTGAATGGTGAATCAGACAAAAGACCCGAGTTTTTGACTTCGAGTACCCTAAAATGGTCAGTTTTTCCAGGACTAACCCATATTTTTGAACTACAAAGAAATTAAATTAGTGGGTGCGAATTTGTTGCAAGGAGTTTTCCGGAGGTGTTATAATCTTAGTGTGGAATGCTTTATGTGGTGTTAACGAGGGATATTTATCATGGGTGTTTATGTTGCCATAAAATCAGCTGGACCTACGCATGAGAAGTA
>JAEEGH010003729.1_pt1 | contig 39697 bp, 26 predicted proteins | sample 9134181 | NCBI WGS metagenome assembly JAEEGH01 (sample SAMN16246544, study PRJNA631951) | gut metagenome | biome: gut microbiome; feature: rumen; material: DP-attached | host: Bos | place: Iran: Karaj | collected 2018-10 | reverse complement strand
TATCATTTTGAGGAAAATGCCCCCGGCATGTATAACCCGTTCAGCGTACTCAATACATTGGATAGGAAGAAATTCGCAAGCTATTGGTTTGAGACTGGTACGCCCACATATCTTGTCACGCTGTTACGCAGGCACCACTATAACCTTGAGGAAATGCCGAAGGCAGAGATTGCCACAGACGTGCTCAACCTTATTGACTCAAGTTCTACCAATCCCATACCTGTGATATACCAGAGCGGATACCTGACGATAAAGGGCTACAAGGAGGAGTTTGATAAATACATACTTGGTTTCCCTAACGAAGAGGTGAAGAGGGGCTTTGTGAAATTCCTTGCGCCGACTTACTTGTCAAACAGTGAAAAAGGTACAGCATTTGACGTGGAGAGGTTTACGGAAGACGTACGTGGAGGTATGCCGGAACAGTTCTGCAAGCGCCTGCAGTCGCTTCTTGCCAGTGCGCCTTACGATACACAGATGACGTGGGAGGGCAACTACCGCAACGTGGTGTGGGTGGTGTTCACCATGATGGGATTCTACAGTCAGGCAGAATACAAGACCTCAGACGGTCGTATAGACCTGTTGATAGAGACAGCCGACTATCGTTACGTCATGGAGTTTAAGCTCGACGGCTCTGCAGAACAGGCTCTGCAGCAGATTAAGGATAAGAACTATCTGTTACCGTTTACCCTGGATAGTAAAAAGACCTATATGATAGGCATGAATTTCTCTAATGATACCCGTACGATAGAGAAGTATATAATAGAAGAGGCGCAATAGTTATTCCTTTTCACAATAGGTATATATAGTATGAACGTAAAAAGAAAAGAGACAGGGATTATATCTTTTATTCTCTTAATGCTGTTGCTGCATGGCTTATGCGGTACGGCATTGGCGCAAGACTCATCTGCAACCCTTGAAGGGGTGGAGGTGGTGTCGAGGCATACGTTCTCGGATGTGATACCATCGCAGACTCTTAATGCCAAACAGCTTGAACGCCTGAACTCGCTCAATGTGGCTGATGCCCTGAGATATTTCTCAGGACTTCAGGTGAAAGACTACGGTGGAGTGGGGGGCATAAAGACAGTAAATATACGTTCGATGGGCAGTCAGCACCTTGGGGTGTATTATGACGGCATAGAGCTTGGCAACGCACAGAACGGACAGATAGACCTGGGGCAGTTCTCGCTTGACAACGTGGAGGCAGTGACGCTGTATAACGGACAGAAGAGTTCGCTGATGCAGACTGCATCAGACTATGGCAATGCAGGCAGTATATATATACGTACGCGCATACCGCACTTCACTATGGGGAAGAAAGACAACTTCCGGGCAAAGGTGAAATATGGCTCAAGCAACATGCTGTTGCTGTCGGCGGTATATGAACGGAAGTTTACGGACAAGCTGAACCTCTCCGTCACGCTCGGCACGCTGACGTCCGACGGAAAATACAAGTTTCGCTATATGCGAAAGAATACCGACGGCACGGTGGCTTATGACACTACGGCGATAAGGCAGAACGGCGATGTGCAGACATTGAGGATAGAAGGAAACCTTAACGGACTGCTGCAGCGTGGTTCGTGGAACTTCAAGGCATATACATACCAGTCTAACCGCGGAATACCTGGCGCAATAGTAAACAATGTGTGGCGCAGGGAAGAACGGCAGGTTGACTCTAACACTTTCTTTCAAGGTTCCTGGCAACAAGACGTTACGGATGTGTATTCCTTCAGGGTGTTAGGCAAGTATGCCAACTACTATACCCATTACCAGAACCGTGACACGACGGTGATGATGGTGGACAACCGCTATCGTCAGCAGGAAGCATACGTGAGCACGACACACAGCTTGCAGCTGTTGTCGTGGCTGGCAGCCAGCATGGCATACGACTTACGTTGGTCAACACTTTCGTCAGACGTATATACCTGTCCGGAGCCAGACAGATGGAACAACATGTTGAGCCTTGCCGTTGCCGTAAACCTCAGGCGCTTCAGCGCACAAGGTTCGCTGCTGTTTAATCATGTGAGAGACAAGGGAGACGCGACGCACAGAGATAAGGACGGAAACATGGTTTCCAACGTAGCCGTCTCAATGCAAGCGAGAAACCTGACACCTGCTTTGTTCCTGAACTATTACCTCCTTCGCGACAAGTCGCTGTCATTGCGCGGATACATAAAGAATTCCTTCCGCATGCCTACGTTCAATGACTTGTATTATGCGGAGGTGGGAAACTCAATGCTGCGCCCAGAGAATGCTACGCAATATGATATAGGTGTGAGGTACACCCCGACATCAAGGAGATTGGCTGACGGACAGTATGACGTAAGGAGACTGATGGTGTCAGCACAGGCAGACTTCTATTTCAATGATGTGACAGACAAGATAATAGCCTATCCCAAGGGACAGCAGTTCAGATGGACTATGCTAAACCTCGGGCATGTGCACATTACGGGACTTGACCTGGAAACAGGGGCGTCGTATGCCTTTACGCAGAATCTTCGCGCTTCGCTGAGGCTGCAGTACACATGGCAGAAGGCTATAGACGTAACGAATGAGCAGGACTCATATTATCGTCACCAGATACCGTATATACCAGAGCATAGCGGTTCAGCCATATTTAACTTTGACTGGAAAGACCTCTCTTTCAACTACTCATTCATATATACAGGCGAGAGATACAGTCAGCAGGAGAACATAGCGTATAACCACCTTGAGCCGTGGTACACGTCAGACATCTCTTTGGCATACAGGTTCAAGGTGAGAAAGTGTGACGTTAGAGCCACGTTTGAAGTGAACAATCTCTTTGCACAAGACTATGACGTGATACTGAACTATCCTATGCCACGCAGGTCGTATGCCGTGGCTGTTGACATAAAGCTGTAATGGTGGGAATTTTTAGGACCCACCTTAATCGGTAAATATTGGAAAGATTTCTTAAAAATAACAGAAGATGCGAAATAAATTATTTGTCTTATATGCAATGCTCGTTGCATTCTTGGTGACTTCTTGCCGTGACGATAACTTCGTACCGGTAGTGATAGACAAGGTTATAGAAGAGGGAGAGACGGACAAGGTGATGAACGGAATGTATGTAATTTGTGAGGGCAACATGGGTTCAAACAAATGTACGGTGGATTACCTTGACCTCTCGTCAACAGACGGGATGGTGCACTACATGCGCAACATATATGCACAGCGCAATCCTAACACCGTACTTGAGTTGGGCGACGTGGGAAATGACATACAGTGTTACGGCTCAAGGCTGTGGCTCGTCGTCAACTGTTCAAACAAGGTGGAGGTTTGTACGGCAGACTCACTCAAGCGCATCGGACAGGTAAATATCCCGAATTGCCGATATGTTACGTTTAGTAACGGCTATGCTTATGTGTCATCCTACGTAGGACCGGTGAAGGTTGATGCTAATGCACAGATAGGCAGGGTGTATAAAGTGGATACGCTTACGCTGGAGAAGGTGGATTCCGTTACTGTAGGCTATCAGCCAGAGGAACTCGCTGTAGTTGACAATAAGTTGTATGTGGCAAACTCTGGCGGCTATCGCGTGCCTGACTATGACAGGACGGTGAGCGTAATAGACCTTGCAACATTCAAGGAAGAGAGAAAGATAGACGTTGACGTGAACCTGCATCGCCTGCGTGCAGACAAATACGGACAAGTGTGGGTGAGCAGTCGTGGTGACTATTATGAAAACCATTCTAAGTTACACTATCTCACGAAAGACGCAAACGGGAATATGCAGTATGGCGGTTGCGTGGACGTGCCGGTGAGCGAGATGTGCATAGTAGGTGACACCTTATACTATATGGGAACATCATGGAGTAGTGTTACAAACAGTAATACGAAAGATATGGGATTGGTGAACGTGCGTACGCATGAGAAGATCCAGACCACGATGTTCAATTCTGCAGAAGCAAAAGGAATGACACTGCCTTATGGCATGATAGTGCATCCGGTTAACAAAGATTTCTACTTGTTTGATGCAAAGGATTATGTATCAAGCGGAAAACTGTTACACTTTGATGCTGACGGAAATTTCTTGTGGAGTGCGAATACTGGTGACATACCTTCAAGGGCTGTATTCGTAAGCAGCATATATAATCCTACGGAAACGGATTACAAACCGTCAATAGGGGGCAGCAGTCCGTACATAGCCGCTGTGGATGAGTACGTGCCTGCACCGGGACAGTTCATAAACACGATGCCGCTATATGAGGAAGGCGATGACGCAGCAGCGATGGCACGCAAGTGTACGGAGGCTTTAGCCGACAACAACGGTGGTATGGTTTCGCTCGGCGGATATGGCGGATATATCACGTTCCACTTCGACCATTCTGTGAAGAATGTGGATGGTGAGTATGATATATATATAAAAGGTAATGCCATGGATAACGGCAGTGAGCCAGGCATCGTCATGGTGTCGAAAGACACTAACGGCAACGGATTGCCAGACGATGACTGGTATGAGTTGAGCGGCTCAGCAGACGTGGACAGCATAGGAAAGGTGAAGTATGGCTATGAGATTACATACACATACAAAGAAATGAGCGATGTTCCGTGGACGGACAACTTGTCATGCAGTGGTACGGTGGACAGGAATACATATCATAGCCAGGAATATTACCCACTTTGGTTGTTGCAGACGCAGGCTGGACGACAGAGTGTGCTAACGTTCAGGGGAACGTTGTTGCCTAATAATGCGTATGACAAATCAGGCAAAGGTACGATGTGGGTGCTCCCGGCACTGCGCTATGGCTATGTGGACAATATCAAAAACTCCAACGCAGAAGGAAACTCCTTTGACATAGGCTGGGCAGTAGAGCCAGAGAGCCGCACACCAGTATATCTGGACTATGTGGATTTTGTAAGGGTTTACACAGGCATGAACCAGAAAGCAGGCTGGCTTGGTGAAACCTCTACGGAGATTACGGGTGCAAAGGATTTGCACTATAAATAATAATGTATTCATGCTATAATGCAAAAAAAGAGGAAAAATGATAATGTTTTCCTCTTTTTGGTGTTAATAATTTGGAGATATGGGAAAAAGTTTGTAATTTTGCATGCGGATTTGGTACCAAACGGTTTTTACAATCGTGCGGTTTAATAGGGAATCAGGTGAAAGTCCTGAACAGTCCCGCTGCTGTAACCTCTGTTATAGCGCCATCAAAAACAACCACTGTTCTGTCCTCGTGGGCATTGCGGGAAGGTGATGGTAAGCTTGAGGAAGTCAGAAGACCTGCCAATATCATCAGAAAATCCATAACGGCGCTCGTGGGTTAGGCATTATGGAGGACATAAAATAACAACACATATAACAGTATTTATGAAGAAATTCTACACAGTAGCGTTTCTGGCTCTTGGTGTAATCTTGTCGTCAAGTGCACAGGAAGATTATGATTTGAAAGTTCTCACGTTTGAAGGAGAAAAGTGGTCGGCATTGATTGATAATGTGCAGAGTGGCGGTCCTTTGCTCTATGGTGAGGGTTATGGATTCTACACAGAGGAAGATGCATATAAATGGTATGACGAAGGCAATACAGAATTGAGTTCAACGATAAATAACAGTTGGGGCTCTTGGTGCTATTGGTCAGGTGGTGTAGCCGTAAGTAATTATTACACATCATACGAAGAAGGAAATAATACAACCCAGTTAGGCATTGATTATAACAAGGATGGCAACCATGGGTATGACAATTCAAGTAACTTTGCCGTATGTTTTGGCTATAATGATCCTTCTTTTGGAGACAGCCGTCCTGTCTTTACATTCGGTGATGGCAATGAGCATGTAATTGATCATTTGTATGTAAACACAACAGCATATTTCCTTCACTCTGTGATTTTAGGAGATGCTTTCCAATCTACTACAATGTCAGATAATACAAAAGCATATCTGTTGGCTGAGGGATATAACAGCAATGGTGATATTATAGATACGTTGTCAATTGCTGTTATTGAAAAAGGAACCATAATAAGAGATTGGACAAAGTTTGACCTCTCTTCTTTAGGTAAAATAGCAACGCTGAAGCTTGACTGGAAAGTGTCTGACGATTTGATAGGACAATACGGAATGACTTGCCCGGCATACATTGCCATAGACAACGTAGCCGTACGTATGCCAAAGGCAGATGGTGTAGCAACAGTGGCTGCTAATGATGCCAATGCAACCGTGGTGGCAATATATGATGCAAACGGTCAGCAGTTGACAGAGATGCAGTCGGGTCTCAACATCGTCAAGATGTCCGACGGCACAGTGCGTAAGCTGTTTAAATAAATATTAGATAACATATTCTAACCTTAAATATTTTGTATTGTAATTTGCCGCATCGGGGCTGTAAAAGCCCTGGTGCGGTTTTTTCATTATCAGAGGAATTGCGGAATCTTAAAGAATGTTATAAGAAATGCTTTTGACACGAATTTAGGTGGTAGGTATGGTGGAAAATTAGTAACTTTGTCGTAGAAACGAATAAAAAAACAATAGGATTTAGATGATAGAAAGATTCTTCAAAAGGATATTATGCAGTGTGCTATGTTCCGGAGCTGTGTACATGGCAATGGCCCAGCATATTGTGACACCACTAAACGCCGCTGACGTGCTGGACGAGGCAAAGTGGAAAGGCAGATGGATAGGACTTGACAGGCTTGTGGAAGGCGAGGACTTGTCTGACAAGACACGTGTCAATGCGCGTTACCTGCGCACTGAGTTTCAGGTTGCCGACAAGCCTGTCAGGCAGGCAAAGGTGTATATAGCCGCCGTGGGCTACTATGAGTTGTATGTAAACGGAAGTCGTAAGGGCGGTGACTATGTGCTGACGCCTGTTCAGACTGATACGAGGAAGAGTATCATTTACAATGCAATCGACGTGACAGAAAACCTTGAACAGGGAAAGACATGCGCTCTGGGTGTTGTCCTCGGCAATGGCCGTGCCGTACCTATGCGTTACCAGAAACACTACAAGTGTCCGTTCATGGGCTTTCCTAAGTGCAGGGTTGAACTGATTGTTACCTATGCTGACGGCAAGACGCAGCGCATATCATCTGACGACAGGACGTGGAAGGTGACGGCAGAAGGTCCGATAAGGTCGAATAACGAGTATGACGGTGAGGTGTATGACGCCAACCGCGAGATGGCCGGATGGGCAAAGCCGGGATTTGATGACAGCAAGTGGAACAATGCTGAGCGCACGGAGATACCATTGGGCGCACTGTATCCGCAGACTGCGAAGAATCAGAAGGCTGTGCCATTAAATAAAGAGTGCAAACTGTATGGAGATATAATAGACCTCGGACAGAACATCGCTGGTTGGATATCACTGCGCATAAGAGGAGAGAAAGGAGACACTATAAGGATAAAATACGCTGAGCGACTGAATGACGACAATACGCTGTATGTGGATAACCTGAGAGATGCCGAGACGGAGGACGTATATATCTGTAGCGGTAGTGAGAAGGGTACGGTGTGGTGGCATCCTACATTCGTCTATCACGGCGGCAGGTATGTCAGGATAACAGGTATGAAAGACCTTAGTCTTGACGACGTTAGGACCTACGTGGTCAGCGACGACATGGATGAGACAGGCACGTTCGTATCAAGTGACGCTACGCTAAACCAAATATACAGCAATGCCTGGTGGGGCATAAAGACCAACTACCATGGCTTTCCTACCGACTGTCCGCAGCGTAACGAGCGCCAGCCGTGGCTTGGCGACCGCACCGTAGGCAGTCTTGGAGAGAGCTATCTCTTTGACAATAACCTGATGTACACACGCTGGATGCGCGATATCTGTGATTCACAGCGAGCCGACGGAGTGTTCAGTGACGTCGCACCGGCCTTCTGGAATTATTATAACGACGACGTGACGTGGCCTGCCTGCCTGCCCTTTACATGTGACATGCTGTATCGTCAGTATGGCAATGACGAGGCCATACGCAACAGCTATCCGTATATCAAGAAGTGGATAGCCCATGTATGCTCTGAGTATATGAAAGACGGCATCATCAACCGTGACAAGTATGGTGACTGGTGCATGCCTCCGGAGCGTCCGGAACTGATACACTCTGAGGACCCGGCGCGCAAGACTGACGGTGCACTGATATCCACAGCCTACATGATAAAGGTGATGCAGTTGATGAGTGACTTTGCCAAGATGCAGGGCTTCACTGCCGATGCCGCTGATTATTTGCGCAGGGCTGACGACATGAAGCGTGCCTTCAATGCGAAATACCTTACATGTAAGCGTGGCACCTCGCCAGTGCCGGGCCATCCGCTTTACCCTGACAGCATATACTACGGCAACAATACCGCTACGGCAAATGTGGTGGCGCTGGCCTTCGACCTCGTGCCTGAAGACTGTCGCATGGATGTGCTTAATAATGTGGTAGAGAATATCATAGTGAAGAACGGCGGTCATGTGTCATGTGGAGTAATAGGCATCTCACATCTCATGCGCACGTTGACGCGCTACGGTCGTGGTGACGTGGCTTACCTGCTTGCCACCAACACCACATATCCTTCATGGGGTTATATGGCTGAGCATGGAGCCACCACCATCTGGGAACTGTGGAACGGCGATACTGCCAACCCAGCCATGAACTCAGGTAACCATGTGATGCTGCTCGGCGACCTGCTGACGTGGATGTATCAGGACCTTGCTGGCATAAAGAATGCAGAAGGCAGCGTGGCATATAAGAAACTCCTGATGAAGCCCGACTTCTTCATACAAGAGCTTGACAGCATCAACTGCACATACCGCACTCCGCAGGGCGAAGTGAAGTCGTATTGGAAGAAGACATTGGAGCGCCTGCACTGGGAGATAACACTGCCACAGGGCGTTACTGCCGATGCCGTGTTGCCCGACGGTACCGTGCGCCAGATTAGTGCAGGCACTACCGTCATAGATGCAGCAATGCCATATCAGCATGGCGTCAATGTCAAGACTGATTACACAAAGAAAGACTGGTGCCTGCTCAGCGATGAGTTCTTGTATGACCACTCAATATATCCCGAGACACATTCTTCAAGCATCGTCGAACTGCGTGACGGTACGCTGCTTGCCACATACTTCGGTGGTACGAAGGAGCGCAACCCTGACGTATGCATCTATACGCAGCGTAAGGAAAAGGCAACAGACTCATGGTCAACGCCGGTCCTTGCTGCTGACGGCGTGTTTGCCGTTGATGACAAATACGGCAGCCTGGCAGGTCTCAGCGGGCTCGACAGTACTGCCGTGCCTGCTGCCGTAGGACCGTGCAAGGAGCTGGGCATAGACTGGAAGATGTCAAAGTCGGGCAAAGGTTCTGCCCCTGTCAGTGATAAATATTTGAGGAAAGCCTGCTGGAATCCGGTGCTCTTTGAGATGCCTGACGGCGAGGTGTGGCTCTTCTTCAAGATAGGTGCCAACGTAAAAGACTGGACCGGCTGGCTCTGCAAGTCGCGTGACGGCGGACTCACCTGGAGTGAGCGCGAGCCGTTGCCCGAAGGCTTCCTTGGTCCTATAAAGAACAAGCCTGAGATTGTGGGCGATAACCTCGTCTGCCCGTCATCTACCGAGCAGGACGGTTGGAAGATACATTTCGAACTATATAACATGAAGACGGGCGAGTGGACCAAGACAGCTCCGCGTGCCACCGACTCTTGTCTGTGCATACAGCCTTCCATACTGCGTCATCCTGACGGCCGCCTGCAAGCTGTTGCACGTACCCGTCCTACCAACGCCCAGCGTAAGGGCCTTGACCAGACACTTGGCCGCATAGCCACGACGTGGAGCAGTGACGGCGGACTGACATGGAGCGACATGGCATTCATCGACGTGCCTAACAATCAGTCGGGCATCGACGCCGTAACCCTGCAGCAACCAGTGAGCATCAAGGCCACTGACGGCAAGGTGTATAAGAACCAGCGACACGTGTTGATATACAATGACTTCGCCACACTGCCAGGCACCAACAAGGGACCGCGCACCCCGATATCGCTTGCCTCGTCAGAGGATGGCGTCACATGGCACCACTTCTGCACCTTCGAGACATCGCCTATCAGCCAGTATTCTTACCCTTCCATCATACAGGGTCGCGACGGCACCCTCCACTGCGTATATACATGGCGACGCCAGCGCATAGCTTACAAGCATGTGAAACTGTAATGGTGGACTTTGTTCTATTTCTCCTATTAAGGATATTTACATTCCACGTGCGGTCACACGGTCACGTTCCTCAGCATCACGGAACATCTCCCTGTCATCAGCATCATTGAAACGGTCATCCTCAACAGAACTTATTTCTCGTCCGGCTCTTCAATTCTGCGACCTGTAGCGATAAGTTTTTGCAGAGACTTGTCAAACTGTTCCTTGGCAACGGTTAGTTTCGTACCATTAAGCTCTACGCCTGGCAATTCTGTCACTGTACGTGCATCGTTGTCATAATATGTTGCACTGCCGTCTGTGTGTCGAGCAGAGCAAGACCGTAAGGTGAAGGAGATGGAAACATAATGTGGCAGGAACAGAGAGTAAAGGAACTTGAAGCGTAGGTAGAGAAGATTAAGAGAGGTACTTAGAGGACGCCAGAGGAAACAGAGGGTGCCATGAATATCGTATTGAAACAATGCAAGTAGAGGGCAGATAATCAGGAAGTTTTATCTTTATGGCTTTGACTTTTGTCAAGAAATGTGTGCGCAAACAAAAAAAAACAAGAAAAGAGTTGGAAATTGTAAAAAAACAATGTAATTTTGCATTGTGTTTTTCATAGTATTAGATTTAAGGTTAACAAAGATTGGGGCTCAGCGGAGCCCTTTTTTCGTTATATGGGGTTGACTTTATGGATTTAAATTTTAGAACCCACCTATACATTAAAGATTTTGAGTTCGTCGCAGAGGTATGTATTATCAAATACTTCTTTAGCTTCGTTGAGTAATGGTTTCTCGTCAATGTATCGCTGGCTATAGTGGCCTATGAGCAGTTTTTCGACGCCTGCAGCCTTTGCTGTCATGGCAGCTTCGCGTGCGGTGGAATGTAGGTATTTTACAGCCTTGTCCTTCATATCCTCGCAGTATGTGGCTTCGTGGTAAAGTGTGGTAACCCCAGCCAATTCTTTTGCGAGAGCTGGCATATAGCGAGTGTCAGAGCAATAGGCATAGGAACGGGTAGGGTCTGCTGGTTTCGTCAGGCGCTCGTTAGGGATTGTCTCTCCGTCTTCATTAATCCAGTCCATGCCAAGACGCAGGTTGTTGATCTGTGAGCGAGGCACACCATAGAAGTCCATCATTTCAGGATTGATATGTCTGTTTCCGGCTTTTTCCTTGAATAGGAATCCTGAACATGGCATGCGATGGTGCAGTGGAATGGTCTCAACGGTAATTGAGCGGTCCTCGAATATCACGGTGCGCTTGCTTGTGTCAACGGGGTGGAAGATAATATCGTAGTCTAACGTAGAACAGAAAACACGTTTCTCCATGTTAAACAACTCCTCATAGTCCTTTGGGCCATAGATGTGCAATGGTGCGGTGCGCCCTTGCAGTCCAAATGTGCTGATCATGCCAATAAGTCCAAGTACATGGTCGCCATGTATATGAGAGATAAAGACAGCACTGATCTTTGAAAAGCCTATACCGGAGCGGCGTACCTGCTCTTGTGTGCCTTCACCGCAATCTATCATGAAATATTTTCCCCTTATCTCCACAATTTGTGATGAGGGACGATGATGACCTGTGGGTACGGCTGAGCCACATCCGAGAATATGTATCTTGAAAGGCTGCATGTAGTGATTATCTAAGGTCTATAACTTCTGCCTTAGGATAGTCTTTGGCATTGAACGTAAAGGCAGAGTCGGAAATAGAAGTTGCCTTGAAGTTGGATATGTTGATTGTCATCCAACCGTTTTTCTGCTTCATCTTGACCTGCTTGATGGTGTAAGACTTATCTACCAGGATATACATCTCGCTAATGGATTTACCCTTGCCAATGAGATGTATCTGATGTCCGCTTGCGGTGGTTGATACCGACATGTTGTAGCCTTTCTTGTATAGTGAAAGGAAGGTGTATGGGTTCATAGACTGCTGTTGTGAAGCAGAAGGCGTAGATACGTTTACCTCGTTGTTCTTCTTGCTATACACCCATTGAGTTTTGCCGTTGTACCACATGATGGCATTTGAAGTGCGGGCATTGAACTTATTGCCTTTTATGAATATAGTGCCCGACTGTGTTCCCATCTTATTGCCGGTTATTGTGAAGTTGGCAGATGCGCCTGATTTCAGATTTACCTTTGCCGCAGCCTTGTCAAGGATCTTCCTTGCATCGGCAGCATTGTTAGCAAATGATGTAGCAGTGAACAGAACTGCAAAGAGCATTAATATGTATTTTTTCATTGTATTCATAATTATAATGTGTATAAATCATTATATATACGTTTTTAATCGGGTAGGGGGACAGAGGTCAACTCACTCCGAGAGTGTTGAAGAGAGATTGAAGCGTGTTTTCATCTTGGATGAGGACATCACGAGGTTTAGCACCGTGAGGCTGTCCTACGATACCGGCTTTCTCCAACTGGTCCATCAGGCGTCCTGCACGGTTGTAGCCTATAGAGAACTTACGCTGTATGAGAGAGGTGGAACCTTGCTGTGAGTTTACAATAAGGCGTGCAGCCTCGGCGAACATTGGGTCGAGGTTTGACAGTTCCTCTCCGTTAGCTCCACCGACGTCACCGTCGCTTACAGGTTCTGGCAATTCAAACTGACCATCATATCCTGGCTGTGCGGCGATGAACTCATTGATTGCGATCACCTCAGGCGTGTCAACAAAGGCACACTGCACACGCACAGGTGTTCCCTTGTCAAGTATAAGCATGTCGCCACGTCCTATAAGTTGGTTGGCACCTCCGCCGTCAAGGATTGTCTTTGAGTCAATATTCGACATAACCTTGAAAGCCATACGTCCAGGGAAGTTAGCCTTGATGGTACCGGTGATTATGTTCACGGTAGGACGCTGTGTAGCTATAATCATGTGTATGCCTACAGCGCGGGCTTTCTGAGCGATACGGGCAATTGGCAATTCTATCTCCTTGCCGGCGGTCATGATGAGGTCGCCATACTCATCGATGATGACGACGATGTAGGGCAGGTAGCGGTGTCCGTTCTCTGGATTCAACTGGCGATTTATGAACTTCTCGTTATATTCCTCCAGCTTACGCACGTTGGCAAGTTTTAGGAGGGTATAACGGTCGTCCATCTCCTGACACACGGAGTTGAGCGTCTTCACCACTTTCGTAACGTCGGTTATGATAGGTTCGTCGGCATCATTCTCAGGTGGAATCTGTGCAAGGAAATGATTTATCAGGGGCTTGTAGATGGAGAATTCCACCATCTTAGGGTCAACAAGCACGAACTTCAGTTCTGCTGGATGCTTCTTGTAAAGCAGTGACGTGATGATGGCGTTGAGTCCGACAGACTTACCTTGTCCTGTAGCACCAGCTACAAGCAGGTGAGGTATCTTGGCGAGGTCCACCATGTAAATCTCGTTGGATATCGTCTTACCGAGTGCCAGAGGCAGAGCCATCTGTGATTCCTTGAACTTCTTGGAGTTCAGAATCGACTCCATGCTTACAATCTGTGGTTTGGCATTAGGTACTTCAATACCGATGGTTCCCCTGCCTGGTATTGGGGCTATGATACGTATGCCGAGAGCAGCAAGCGATAGCGCTATGTCGTCTTCCAGCGAACGTACCCTGCTGATTTTTATACCAGGAGCCAATGTTATCTCGTACAGAGTAATGGTAGGACCCACGGTAGCCTTGATACTTGACACCTGTACGCCGAAGTTGCCAAGAACCTCTACGATGCGGTTCTTGTTTGCGGTCTGTTCTTCCATGTCAATGTACGTGCTTCCGTCGGTGTCGTATTTCTTCAGCAGTCCGAGTGTCGGGTATTGGTAGCGTGACAGGGTCTGCTTTGGATCGTATGGAGATACCGGATTGTCACCAACCATTATGTTGCCTCCGGCCTTTTCTTCCACAGTTCCCTGCTCGATCTCGAGTCCTATCTCGTTTTCGGTAGTGTCGGTATCGTTGCTGTCCTCTTTCTTGTAGCCAGGGTCGTTAACCTGCACCTCGTCAGAGTGGACGTCGAACGTTACGGTCTGTTTCTCCGGATCGTCATATATGAGATTGTCGTCTGGCTGCAGGTTTGCAGGTGCGTCAGGCTGTATAACCTCGGCCTTGTCGTTGACGTTTGCTACGGAGAACTTTACCTTGCGGGTGATGTAGCCTATCGGATTCATCATCTTACGTATGATGAGAATGGTATCGTATGACAGGTATGTGAGGAAGAAAATAGCGGTCAATCCCAGGATGGCGGTCAGTCCAGGAGGTCCTATCATGTTCTCCAGTGACTGACATATGAATGCACCGTGGTTACCGCCGGCGTTGAATACAAGGTTTGTCAGGAATGGAGCAAGGAACTTTGCAAAGGCGATGCTGCACCATATCATGATGAGCATTGTGGAGAAAAACCATTTCCACAGGTTAAGACGGTATATACCCATCATGCTCATGGAACATGCAAGCAGAAATAACGGAATCATGAATGCTGCAAAGCCGAAGCAGGTATATATCAGGAAACTTGATATGTATGCACCATAGGAACCACCGTAATTCTGGAATTCCCTGTCAGAATTTATCAAATCGCCTGTCATGGGATGCATGACGAGACTCTGGTCAGCCGCAGCTGTGTTGAAGTATGACCAGAAACAGATAATTATGTAAACGGCAATAACGAATACGGTCAGGCCAACGGTGAAGTTGGTCTTTTCGTTTGCAAACATTGCATCGAATCCTACTGCTTTTTTATATGAAACATTATTTTGCTTAGTCTTTTTCTTTTTTTGAGCCATTTGTACTTATTATAAAAGTCAAGTTATGTGCAAAGGTACGACAAAATCCGCAATTAAGCAAAAAAAGGTGTGATTCTTTGGTTAAATTAAATTAAAATACAACTAACCATACATCCTTTTGGTGTATGTTCAAATAAAAAATTGTAACTTTGCAGTCAGAAAGCACAAAAAGGTGTTTCCCGGTAATATCGCGACTCGTTCTGAGTCATGGGAAACGTTCTGAAAATCATAATAATACTTATGGCAAAGAAAGATGAGCTGATGGCAGAAGAGGTAGCCTCTGAGCCACAGAAGAAAAGAACGCGTATAGCGAAGAAGGATACTTCTGACCATGTATATAGTGTGTCTGGTGATAAAGGTGAAAACCTTGACCAGGCAAAGAAAAAGCGTACTCGTACAAAAAAGACGGAGGCGAAGGCCGAGGCAGTGGAAACTGCTGCAGAGCTACCGACAGAAGCTCCTGCTGAGCAGGTGGCGGAACCTGTTGCGGAAGCTGCTGCGGAAACTCAGCCGGAACCAGTCGGGGAAGTTGCAGAGCCAGTGGCAGAGACGGCAGAGGAGGCTGTGCCTGCGGAACCGAAAGAGAAGGTTGCGGAGGAGCCTGTCAAGCGTAAGCGTGGCCGCAAGTCTAAGGAGGAGATAATGGCTGCTGCCGAGGCTGCTGCTGCCGCGTTGGCAATGAAGACCCAAACGGTTGTAAGTGCAGACGAGGATAAAAGCGAAGCAAAAGTGCCAGAGACGGAACAGCAGCTGTTGTTTGAGGAAAAGGCAATGGAAGGCTTACAGGATGCTGTTCCCGAGGAGGCATTTGCCAACTCTGTTGGTATGGATGAGGATGGCGAGAATACGTCGAACCTTCTCGAGCAGCTGCAGAGTAAGGTTAATTCCAAGAATGCAGAAGTACAGAACGAAGGCGTATGGGAAGGCGATCCGGGAGATGGTACGGATTTCATAATCGTCAACGATATTCCGGTAGAGGATAACGCAGCCATACCATATTATGATATGTTCGACAATCCTCAGACATCTCATGCGGGTGGAACAGATTATTCCGACAACCTCGTAGAAACAGAGGCAGACTTTGACTTCAATGACATAATAACAGCCAACGGACTCCTTGAGATAATGCCAGATGGATACGGATTCCTTCGTTCCAGTGACTATAACTACCTTTCTTCGCCAGACGATGTGCATCTTACCATTCAGCAGATAAAGCAGTATTCGTTGAAGACGGGCGACGTCGTAGAATGCAGCGTGCGCCCTCCGCGTGCCGGTGAGAAGTATTTCACCATGAGTACGATACAGAAGGTTAACGGACGTAATCCTTTCGATGTTCGTGACAGAATATCATTCGAGAATCTCACGCCGCTCTTCCCAGAAGAGAAGTTCAATCTCTGCGGTAATCCAAGTACTACCAACCTTTCTACGCGCATTGTGGATCTTTTCTCTCCTATAGGAAAAGGACAGCGCTCGCTTATAGTCGCACAGCCAAAGACGGGTAAAACCATCCTGATGAAGGATATTGCAAACGCGATAGCTGCTAACCATCCGGAGGCTTATATCATAATGCTTCTGATAGATGAGCGTCCGGAAGAGGTTACCGATATGGCACGCACGGTAAATGCAGAGGTGATAGCCTCTACGTTCGATGAGCCTGCCGATCGTCATGTGAAGATAGCTGGTCTCGTGCTTGAGAAGGCCAAGCGACTGGTAGAGTGTGGTCATGATGTGGTGATATTCCTTGATTCCATCACTCGTCTTGCCAGGGCATATAACACAGTAGCGCCAGCCAGCGGTAAGGTGCTTACTGGTGGTGTGGATGCCAATGCGTTACAAAAGCCAAAGCGTTTCTTCGGTGCTGCGAGAAACATCGAGGGTGGCGGTTCGCTTACTATCATAGCAACAGCCCTGACCGATACGGGTTCAAAGATGGATGAGGTTATCTTCGAGGAGTTCAAGGGTACCGGTAACTCAGAGTTACAGCTTGACCGCCAGCTTGCCAACAAGCGCATATTCCCTGCAGTGAACCTTATACAGTCAAGTACGCGTAGGGATGATCTGCTGCTCGACAGCTTCACTACCGAGAAGATGTGGATACTGCGTAATCAGATTGCAGATATGAATGCACAAGAGGCAATGAATGTGGTGAGCAATGTGATGCGTCGTTCCAAGGACCATACGGAGTTCCTCATGGGCATGAACGAATAGTTTGAGTTAATATTTCTAAAAATAGAATGGCGTTCTTTGGATATTCCAATAGAAATAACTAACTTTGCACATATATTGGTTCATGTGCAAACAATGTGGTCTGCATAGGAAAACCAAGATAGTTGAAGCAAATGTCAATATCCAAAACAAGACAGACCCTCGTTGATGTCGCGCGACAATTGTTCGCAAAGAATGGTCTTGAAGGCACTACTATGAACGATATAGCCAATGCCTCAGGTAAGGGCCGCCGCACATTATATACATATTTCGGTCGTAAGGAAGATATATATTCTGCGGTCATAGAGAGCGAATTGGAGCGTTTGTCCGACAAACTTGATGAGGTTGCGGCGATGAAAATGCGTCCGCAGGAGAAAATCATAGAGCTGATATACACCCATCTTTCCCAGATTAGGGAGACGGTTGTTCGTAACGGTAACCTGCGTGCAGAGTTCTTCAGGAATATCTGGATGGTAGAGAAGGTGCGTAAGAAGTTCGATGCCGATGAGATAGCCATTTTCCGAAAGGTGTATGCCGAGGGAAATAAGGAAGGCGAGTTCGATATTGAGAACATAGACATAGTGGCAGATATAACCCACTATTGTATAAAAGGACTCGAGGTGCCTTACATCTATGGTAGGTTGGGACACGGACTGACAGACGATACCAGCCGTCCTTTGGTAGCCAAGTTCGTTTATGGCGCACTTCGTAAAGGTGGATTGTGATACAATGGTAAAAAATATAAAGACAGAAACTATACAAACAATAATATAAAAACAAGAAATGGGACTTTTAACAGGTAAGACAGCACTCATAACGGGTGCTGCACGTGGCATCGGTAAGGCGGTAGCCATGAAGTTCGCGCAGGAAGGCGCAAACATTGCTTTCACGGATTTGGTTCTCAATGATGATATGGCAGCAGGACTTGAGGCCACACGCAAGGAGATAGAGGCTCTTGGAGTAACATGTAAGGCTTATGCAGGTAATGCAGCCGACTTCGAGGAGACCGACAAGGTAGTAAAGCAGATTAAGGAAGACTTCGGTTCTATCGATGTTTTGGTTAACAATGCAGGTATCACAAAGGACGGTCTTATGCTCCGTATGAGCGAGGCTCAGTGGGATGCAGTGCTCAATGTAAACCTTAAGTCAGCATTCAATTTCATCCATGCTTGTGCACCGATCATGCTGCGTCAGCGTGGTGGTTCTATCATCAATATGTCTTCTGTGGTAGGTGTTCATGGCAATGCAGGCCAGTGTAACTACTCTGCTTCAAAGGCTGGTATGATAGGTTTGGCAAAGTCTATCGCACAGGAGCTCGGTCCAAAGGGTGTACGTGCCAATGCCGTAGCACCAGGTTTCATTGAGACAGCTATGACTGCACAGTTGCCAGAAGAGATTCGTGCAGACTGGATGAAGAAGATTCCGCTTCGTCGTGGTGGTCAGGTAGAGGACATCGCTAACGTATGTCTTTTCCTCGCTTCCGATATGTCAAGCTATGTCAGCGGTCAGGTTATCCAGATCGACGGCGGCATGAATATGTAAGAAATGACAGTTCTATACGAAGACAATCACATTATTATAGTCAATAAGGAAAGTGGGGAGATCGTGCAGGGTGACAAAACTGGCGATGTCCCCCTTTCTGAAATTGTCAAGATGTGGATAAAGCAGAAGCACCAGAAGCCCGGCAACGTGTTTCTCGGTGTCGTTCATAGGCTTGACCGTCCTGTGCAAGGCGTCGTTGTATTTGCAAAGACATCAAAAGCCTTGTCGCGTCTCAACGCCATGTTTGCCAAGCATGATGAGGTGCAAAAGACGTATTGGGCTATAACCAAGAATCGTCCGCAGGCAGAGATGGGCACTCTTACTCACTGGCTTGTGCGCAATGAGAAGCAGAATAAGTCGTACGCCTACGACAGGGAGCGACCAAATGCGAAGAAGGCGGTGCTGGAGTATAAGCTGATAGGTGCAAGCGACCGTTACTCCTTGCTGGAGGTACGACTGCTTACGGGACGCCATCATCAGATAAGGTGTCAGCTTGCAAAGATGGGATGCCCTATAAAAGGCGACCTCAAATACGGTGCAGACCGTAGTAACCCAGACGGTAGCATATCGTTGCTTGCCCGTAAGATAGAGTTTACGCATCCTGTGTCAAAACAGCTTATCTGCGTAGAGGCACCGCTGCCAGGCGATAACCTATGGCAATCGTTCAGAAACATATAAGGTGGGAATAGGTATATTCCATCTATAACTAAAAATAAACTAACAACTTAAACATATTTAGACTATGGATATAGAATTTGTAAGAAGTAGGTTCGTAAAGCATTTTGATGGTCAGACAGGCAACATCTATTTCTCTCCTGGTCGTATAAACCTAATCGGTGAGCACACCGACTACAATGGAGGCTACGTGTTCCCAGGTGCAGTGGATTGCGGCGTAATGGCAGAGGTGCGTCCTAATGGCACCGACAAAGTTATGGCTTACGCTATAGATTTGAAGGATAGGGTAGAGTTTGCCATTGATGACAAAGAGGGACCTAAGGCAACATGGGCACGTTTCATATATGGCATGGTGCAGGAGTTCCGTCTGCTTGGAGTCGATGTCAAAGGTTTCAATATAGCCTTTGCCGGTGACGTTCCACTCGGAGCAGGAATGTCGTCAAGTGCAGCAATGGAGAGTTGCTTTGGTTGTGCACTCAATGACCTCTTTGCAGACAATAAGATAAGCAAGTGGGACATCGTCCTTGCAGGTCAGGCTACCGAACATAAGTATATCGGCTGCAACTGCGGCATCATGGATCAGTTCGCCAGCGTGTTTGGTGAAGAAGGAAAGCTCATGCGCCTTGACTGTAACAGCCGTGAGTTTGAGTATTTCCCATTCAAGCCAGAAGGCTACCGACTCGTATTGCTTAACTCTTGCGTGAAGCACGAGCTTGCAGGTTCTCCATACAACGACAGACGTAACTCTTGCGAGAATGTAGCAAAGGCAGTTCAGGCAAAGCATCCTGAGCGTAAGATACAGACGCTGCGCGACTGCACATGGGAAGACCTTGAGGAAGTCAAGGGCGATGTCACTGCAGAGGACATACAGCGTGCTACGTTCGTACTTGGTGAGAAAGACAGAGTCCTGGGCGTGTGTGATGCACTCGTTGCCGGCGACTATGAGAAGGTTGGTGAGCTTATGTATGCCACTCACGATGGTCTGTCAAAAGACTATGAGGTAAGTTGCGAAGAGCTGGACTATCTTAACGACATTGCCCGTGAGTGTGGCGTTACCGGTTCGCGTATAATGGGTGGTGGCTTCGGTGGCTGCACCATTAACCTTGTAAAGAACGAACTCTACGACGATTTCATTGCTACGGCAAAGCAGCGTTTCTCTGCCAAATATGGTCATGAGCCGAAAGTGTACGACGTGGTCATAGGTCAAGGTTCTCGAAAAGTGTGCTGATTACGAGTAAGTTTAGGGAGTGCAGAACCTCGTCCTAGTCTTGATTCCGGTTTGTGGCGGGTTTATTCCGACAACCCCATTTCAAGAAGATAACGATGATGTTAAACAATCATAATGCAATGAATTTCATTGGGCAAATATTTGCTCAATCCAATAATTTGTATATCACTCACTATAATAATCTCTATAGGAGAGAAAAATGATGCGTCCGCATACGCAGCCTGATGGCTGCGTGTGCGGACGTTTTGCGTGTTGACGAATTGTTAAATATAAATATATTATGATGAAGAATATTATTGACAGACAAGCGGTACGCGTTATAGCACTTATTTTTTTGTTGTTTACATTGTCAATTAGTGTGAAGGCATATGTTTATTACTATGCAGTCCTAGATGGAAATACTCTGACATTAAAAAGGTATACTTATTCACTTCAGCGTAGCAGTTCTTGTATTTTATTGGATACAGATGATCCGATTTTTGTTGTTTCATCTCCTGAAAGCATAGTAAGTTATGCTTTCAGGGACGTTGTAAGGACTATCGTCATAGATTCGAGTATTGGATATGCAGACCCTGTTATGAATTCTAATTGTGGTAGATGGTTCCGCGAGTTAGTCAATCTTGAGTCTATAAGTGGGTTGCAATATCTTAACACGTCGAAAGTGGCAGATATGAGCTATATGTTCTATAATTGCAAAAATCTTACGAATATGGATGTCAGTAAGCTTAACACTTCAAATGTGAAGAGCATGCATTCTATGTTCTATGATTGCAAAAGTCTGACAAGTATAGATGTCAGTGGTTTCAATACGTCAAGTGTTACGGATATGAGCTATATGTTCTCGGACTGTAACAGTCTTAAGAGTATTAAGTTCCGTGGCAGTTCTGATGGAGACTATTACTTTGATACCTCCAATGTTGAGAAGATGGACAATATGTTTTATCGTTGCTCAAGCCTTGAGGAGCTTGATGTCAGTGGTTTTAAAACCTCAAAAGTAAAGGATATGAGTGGTATGTTCGATGGTTGCTCTAAACTCGTTAGCCTTGATTTGAATAACTTCGACACACAAAATGTTACGGATATGTGCAGGATGTTTCGTGGCTGCTTGAAACTGTCAACGTTGGATGTAAGTAAATTTAATACCTCAAAAGTAACAGATATGTCATCGGTGTTTTCTGAATGCGAGAGTCTGCTTGAGATAGATGTGACAAATTGGAATACCTCTAATGTTACAAATATGAGCGGAATGTTTTATTGGACAGGTATCCGTTCGCTGGATCTTACTCATTTTGATGTGTCGAAGGTGGAGACTATGAAAGAAATGTTTTACAGTAATATTTATTTGCAGACTATATATTGTAATGATACGTGGAATTGTCAAGTTTCAGAGCACATGTTTGCGTACTGTTCTGTGTTAAAGGGTGCAGCAAATTGGGGTGAGGGAAAATCGAACGATGTGTCGTACGCTAACCCTGGCAATGGATATTTTACATATAAGGACTATGACGTGTGGGTGTGCGGAGTTCAGGTGACTCGTAATAATTATAATGATTTGTCAAGTATTAGTTCGGTATATGGTTCAGTGAAGTATGATCCATATTCTAACACCTTGATATTAGAAGATGCCACAATCAATGGCAATGACAATATAAAGGGAGGGATATACAGCCAGGGAAAAGTATTGAACATCAATGCTGTAGGCGTCAATAATGTAAGTTCAGATAATAGCAGTGCTATAACCTGCTCAGACGGAAGTGTAAACATAACCGGAACGGGATCATTGTCTGTAATAGGTGCGACAGGTGTTAGTGTCCTAAGTGACAGTAAGGAAAATAGCATTAGTGTGAGTGGAGGTGTTCTGTTCTCTGCAATAGGAATGAATGCTTATGGAATAATTGGTAAGGTAAACAATGGGAAATACCTTACGACGCTTAACATTAGTGGTGAGAATACCAAAGTACGCATAAAGGGGGCAGTGCAAGATGTCTTACGTATAAAAGACTTGGTACTGAGCGATGGTTTAATGATAACCCAACCCACGGACGCATATTTCTCTAACAATTCCATTAAAAACTCAGATGGAACGTTTGTTAAAGACGAATGGGTAGAGATAGGTTTGAAGAGATACGGCTTCGAAGTCGGCGGCATACCCGTGACCATCATGAACAAAGACAATATCACAGGCAGCAACATCAAACAGGGCACCGCCTCATACGATGACGAGACGAAGACACTGACACTTACCGACTGCGTCATTAGTATGGATGCCGCTTCCGGCACCGTCGGCATAAAGAGCAATATGGACAGTCTCGCCATACACCCCGTTGGCAACAACAGCATAGGCATGGTAGAGACCGGCATAGAATGTAGCAGGAACCTGACCATTGCCGGTCCTGGAAAACTGGACATGATGCTTTGCGGCACAGGCATAGCCATGACAGACAAGACGTACAAAGCAGAGCTCGCCATCTGTGACGACGCAAAGTTGTCTATGGTACTCGTAGGTACGGGAATAGTCGGCACGTATGTAGATAAGCCCGGCCATGTGTTCTTCCAGAAGAACCTCCGTATCAGTGGCGGCAATAGTGACGTAGACATTATAGCCTCCCAGTCAGCCGTCAGTGATATGAATGTCCTGACACTCAATGACGGCATTGCGTTGAGCGCACCTGTCGGAGCAAAATACTCAGGTGGAGACGTGCTCGACAAGGACGGCAACTTGGTACAGAATAAGAAAGTCAGATTCTCACATCTTGGTGACGTAAACAATGACGGTGCCGTCACTATGGCAGACGCCAATGCCGTAGTGAACTATTTCCTTGCAACCGACAAACCTTCCGACTTTGACGTTGATAATGCCAACGTGAATGGCGATGGTGACGATGACGGTAAGCCTTCAATCACCATGGCAGACGCCAACGCCATAGTGAATATGTTCTTGGGACAGTGACTTCGCTTCGCTCAGAGTGAAGAGTGAAAAGTGAAGAATCCCCTCCCTACATTCAATGCAGGGAGGGGGGATGGCGGTTATATTGGGCGAATGTTCCCATTATGCTCATAAAGCTGTAATTATTACAAAGAATTTTGGTCGAAATTTGCGAACAAATGAAACCATGACTGAAAACGCAAAATAGAGGGGATTTTGCTGATTAAAACATGGATCTAACGAGAAAAATCGGAGTCGCAGGTTGTAATTTGGTAGTTTTTGCCTTTCTATTTGCGCTTTTTTATGCTGTAATTAGATAGCTTTTACACTGTAAAAGCTATCTAATTACATGGTAAAAGCTATCAAATTACAAAAAGAAGGAATTGCTGCGAAAGGTAAAAGTTGTGTATAGCTCTGTATTACAGAGCTTTATCGTTAGTTCTGAAATTTGCGTTATTTCAGCCCGAAAATGGCTTTCGTGATTTTGAAGGCAAAAATGCTCAAGTTAAATACGAAATTATTATATTTTTTATTCTTAAATAAATGTAATTTCATTTTGCTTTCTTGCAAATGGTAGAAAAAATGTGTAACTTTGCGTTTCGGAAAATAGTAAATAATCAAATTAATACATAAAAATGGCAGTAGATATAAGAGAGCTGAATGCTTTGATAGAGCAACACAGCAATTTCGTGACTAACCTCACTACAGGAATGGACAAGGTAATCGTGGGTCAGAAGCATCTGGTGGATTCACTCCTCATAGGCTTGCTGAGCGACGGACATATATTGCTCGAGGGTGTGCCGGGATTGGCAAAGACACTCGCTATAAACACATTGTCTAAACTTATAGACGGCAAGTTCAGCCGAGTGCAGTTTACCCCAGACCTCTTGCCTGCTGACGTGGTGGGTACTATGATCTATTCACAGAAAGACGAGGCGTTCCAGGTAAAGAAAGGCCCTGTATTTGCCAACTTCGTGCTTGCCGACGAGATAAACCGTGCGCCAGCCAAGGTGCAGTCAGCATTGCTTGAGGCCATGCAGGAGCATCAAGTTACAATAGGCGATGATACCTTTAAGCTGCCAAAACCATTCCTCGTAATGGCTACGCAGAACCCAGTGGAGCAAGAGGGCACTTACCCACTGCCAGAGGCACAGATGGACCGTTTCATGCTGAAGGTGGTGATAGGCTATCCTACGATAGAGGAAGAGAAGAAAATCATGCGTGAGAACCTTGCCGGCTCATTGCCTGAGGTACTGCCGGTAAGCAGTGCCGAGGAGATAATGAAGGCACGCGAGGTGGTGCGTCAGGTATATATAGACGAGAAGATAGAACAGTATATAGCCGACATGGTGTTTGCCACACGCTATCCAAAGCAGTACGGACTGGATGCCCTTGAACCAATGATAACATTCGGCGGCAGTCCACGTGCCAGCATCAACCTCGCCAAGGCAGCGCGTGCATACGCCTTCATCAAGCGCAGAGGCTATGTAGTGCCTGAAGACGTACGTGCGGTAGCACATGACGTATTGCGCCACCGCATCGGACTTAGCTACGAGGCAGAGGCAAACATGGTGACGAGCGAAGATATCGTAAGTCAGATAATAAACAAGGTAGAGGTACCTTGATTATAAATCACCACAGACGATAACCGATGGAAAGTTCAGAACTGATATCGAAGGTACGCAAGATTGAGATAAAGACGCGTGGACTGAGCAGCAACATATTTGCCGGTCAGTATCATTCCGCCTTTAAAGGACGCGGTATGGCGTTCGCCGAGGTCAGGGAGTACCAGTATGGTGACGACGTGCGCGACATAGACTGGAACGTGACGGCGCGCTTTCATCGCCCTTACGTGAAGGTGTTCGAGGAAGAGCGCGAACTTACCGTCATGTTGCTCGTGGACGTGTCGGGTTCGCTGAACTTCGGCACGCGCGGCGAGACAAAGAGCGAGATGGCTACGGAGATAGCAGCCACCTTGGCATTCAGCGCCATACAGAACAATGACAAGATTGGAGTGATATTCTTCTCAGACCGTGTGGAGAAGTATATACCACCAAAGAAAGGCCGTAAGCATATACTGTATATCATAAGGGAGATGCTCGACTTCAAACCGCAGTCTGTCAAGACAGATGTGGCGGTGGCGCTGGAGTATCTCGGCAGGATGCAGAAACATCGCTGCACAGCTTTCGTGATGAGTGATTTCTATGACCGTAAGGACTTTGAGAAACCATTGCAGATATGCCGTTCGCGCCATAATGTGGTAGGCATACAGGTGTATGACCCCCTGCTTAGGCAACTGCCAGACGTAGGCATAGTGAGACTGCATGATGCGGAGACGGGCCATGAGCAGTATATCGACACATCGAGCAAGGCTGTGCGCAAGGCGCATCAGCAGTATTGGCAGGAACGCACCGATGCACTGCGCAGGACGTTCCAGCGCAATAGCGTGGATTATGTCAGTGTGGCTACTGACGGCGATTTCGTAAAGGCATTGCGCCAGATGTTCGCTTCGTTTTGATGGAATATGCAAAATAAACAATACTGGATTTTGAAAAATACAAGACATATAATAGATACGGTGTTCACCAAGATGGCAAGCCTCGCACTGCTCATGCTGTTGCAGGCCTCCGTCATGGCGGTTACCGCTAATGCCCAGGTAAGCGTGGAGAGCGTGATAGACTCCATGCAGATATTCGTAGGTGAGCAGACGGGATTTCATGTGTCTGCCACGGTAAAACCAGGACAGAAGGTGCAGTTCCACCAATGGAGCCCGCAGCAATTCCTGGTGCAGGGCGTAGAGGTGGTGGATGCTCCGCGCATAGACACCACGGAGGCTGATGACGGTTTCATAAAGGTGACACAGCACCTGGTGCTTACGTCGTTCACCGATACGCTATACTATATACCTGGACAGAAGGTGAAGGTTGACGGCAAGGAATACTCTACGAAGAACCTTGCGCTGAAGGTGCTCACCGTTGACGTTGACACGCTGCACCCAAACCAATTCTACGGTCCCAAGGACGTACAGGATAATCCCTTCCTGTGGGAGGAATGGGCTGGCATATTCTGGCTGACAGTGCTTGCGGCAGTGCTCTATCTTTTGTGCTGGCTGGCTTACCTGAGGCTGAAGAGCAACAAGCCTATACAGCTCAAGGTGCGCATAGTGAAGAGAGTGCCGCCACATCAGAAGGCACTCAATGCCATAGAGAGCATAAAGCAGCAAGGTGGCAAATGGAATGCGGAAAGCAGCGAGATTGATTCGAAGGCGTACTACACGCAGCTGACAGATGCACTGCGTAAGTATATGGAGGAACGCTTCGGCTTCAATGCCATGGAGATGACCTCTTCGGAAATCATAGAGCGACTAAGGCAGGAAGAAGACCAGCAGAAACTGCAGGAACTGAAGATGCTGTTTGAAACGGCAGACCTCGTGAAGTTTGCAAAGTACACCGTAAGTATGAACGAGAACGACCGTAACCTTGTAAGTGCGGTTGACTTCATAAACACCACCAAGCAGGACAATGTGCCTACAGAAGAGAGGATTGAGCCTACGATAAGCGAGCAACAGCGCCAGACTATCAGGATGCGCCTGTCGCTGAAGTGGGCTATGGCTGTGCTCGTGGTGCTTACGGCAGCCTTGGTGACATACGTCATGTACCGGTTGCTGGATATAATAATGTAATGTGGGAAACGACGTAACCCACGTAAAATAGGTTATAATACATATAAGATGGAATTTACACAACCACTATATTTCCTGCTGCTGCTGTTGCTGATACCATACGTGCTGTGGTATCTGCTGTGGCGTAACCGTGGCAAACGCAAGATGGAGGCGTCAATGCGCATGAGCGACACCTTCGCCTATAAGAATGCCCCGGTGGGACTGAGGGTAAGGTTGATGCACCTGCCCATGATACTGCGCTGTGTGGCCTTCGCTATGATAGTGATGGCAATGGCACGTCCGCAGACCCACAATGCGTGGGATGAGAGAAACGTGGAGGGCATAGACATAATGCTCGCCATGGACGTATCGACGAGTATGCTTGCGGAAGACCTGAAACCTAATCGTATAGAGGCGGCAAAGGATGTTGCGGCATCGTTCATAGCAGACCGTCCTAATGACAACATAGGTCTTACCATATTCGCAGGAGAGGCATTCACGCAGTGCCCTATGACGACAGACCATGCCTCGTTGCTCAACCTGCTGAAGGGAGTGAGGACGGACATTGCTGCCAACGGACTTATAAGCGACGGTACGGCAATAGGCATGGGACTTGCCAATGCTGTGTCGAGATTGAAGGACGCAAAGACAAAGAGTAAGGTGGTGATATTGCTTACCGATGGCTCGAACAATATGGGAGACATATCACCAATGACGGCTGCGCAGATAGCCAAGAGCCTCGGAATACGTGTATATACCATAGGCGTTGGCACAAACAAGGTGGCACGCTATCCTATGCCGGTGGCAGGCGGCGTACAGTATGTCAATATACCTGTGGAGATAGATACCAAGACCTTGAGCAACATTGCTGCAACAAGCGACGGTAACTTCTATCGCGCTACGAACAACAAGGAACTGAAACAGATTTATCAGGACATCGACAAACTTGAGAAATCAAGGATGAACGTAAAGAAATTCTCAAAGCGATATGAGGCATACCAGCCGTTTGCCATAGTGGCGCTGCTGGCTCTGATACTTGAGATATTACTAAAATTGACAGTACTAAGGAAGATATAATGAGATTCGAAGATTCTATATATTTGTGGTTGCTCGCAATCATACCCGTCATGACGATACTCATGGTGTGGGCAGAGTGGCACCGCAGGAAGATGATAGGACGCCTTGGCGACAAAGACTTGGTAAAGGCGCTCATACCTGATGCCTCGGCACGACGCAGGTGGCTGAAGTTCATACTGACGCAAGTGATTCTCGCATTGGTAATACTGATGGTGGCACGCCCGCAGATGGGTGTGAAGATGTCGCACGAGAAGCGTAACGGCATAGAGGCTATCATAGCTCTCGACATAAGTAACTCCATGCTGGCAGAGGATGTGAAGCCAAGTCGTTTGCAGAAGAGCAAGATGCTTGTGGAGAATCTGGTGGATCACTTCACTAACGATAAGGTGGGACTGATAGTGTTTGCCGGTGACGCATTCGTGCAGTTGCCTATTACCAGTGACTATGTTTCTGCAAAGATGTTCCTGCAGAATATAGAGCCTTCGCTCATACAGACTCAGGGAACAGACATAGGAGGGGCGCTGAACCTCGCCTCAAACAGTTTTACGCAGCAGAAGAACATAGGTAAGGCTATAATACTTATTACCGACGGTGAAGACCATGAGGGCGGTGCCATGGAGGCAGCTAAGGCCGCGCGTGACCAGGGCTACAGGGTGTTTATCCTCGGCATAGGCACTATGGCAGGAGTACCGATACCACTGCCGGAAGGTGGATACATGACCGACAATGCAGGCAATACCGTAATGACGGCACTCAATGCGCAGATGTGCAGGGAAGTGGCAGCGGCAGGAAGCGGAATGTATATTCATGTGGATAATACGATGGCTGCGCAGGAGCAGTTGAACGACGAGATAGCTAAGATGCAGAAAGGCGAGATGGAATCTGTGGTGTATTCTGAATACGACGAGCAGTTCCAGGCGTTTGGCATACTTGCCATCGTGGTGATAATAGCCGAGGTGCTGATAAGCGAGGCTGTCAACCCATGGTTGCGCAAGCTGCAGTTGTTCAAGAAAAAGAACAAGTAACAGGAAGTAAGGATATTAAGGCGGGGTATATTGATTGGCTTAGTTGCATTTAACTGCGGTGGGAGATTTTCCGAAGTCCCGATGAGCAAAGAGAAGCAATTGAAAGAACCTGCTTAAGAGCAATAAAGGAGGAATAATGAAAAGTATAAATATATGGCAGCATAGGATTGTAGGTGTGGCATTTGTTATGATGCTGCATACGTTGTTGTTTGCCAGCTACGCCTTGGCGCAGAACGACCGTTCACACATACGCAGTGGTAACCGTGCCATGCGTGCCGCTGCGGAGGGAGCCGCTGCAAAGGCAGAGGTGAGCTATCGTAAGGCCTTGGCTGCTAACCAGTCTAACACGCAGGCTATGTATAACCTCGGATGTGCGCTGATGGCACAGCAGAAGGACTCTGCTGCCATGGAGATGTTCGAAAAGGCATCAAAGGCAGAGACAAGCAAGCAGCGCAGGGCAATGTCTTACCATAACATGGGTGTGATACTGCAGAAAAACCAGCAGTATGCACAGGCTGCGGAGATGTATAAGCAGGCACTGCGACTGCAACCGAAGGATAATGAAACGAGGTATAATCTCGTGCTTTGTCAGCGTCAGCAGAAGAATAACCCTAATAACCAGAACAACCAAGGTGGTCAGGGTAAGGACGACAAGGAAAAGAATAAAGATAAGGATAAAGATAAGGACAAAAAACAGCAAAATCAAGACAAGCAGGAGAAGCAGGATAAACAGCAGAACCAGCAGATGAGCAAGGAAAATGCTGAACAACTGCTTAATGCTGCCATGCAGGAAGAAAAGCAGACTCAGCAAAGGCTGAAGAAGGCTATGAGCCAGCCGAGAAGAAAGAATCTGCAGAAGAATTGGTAATGACTGGTAAATTCACAGACAGACAATGGTTTGCAAAGTAAGAAATACATATAGCATGATGACAAAGGCACGTCGTGTGTTAGGTATGGCATTGGTGCTTGTCATCAGTTCCACGCTGTTTATACTGTCGGCAGATGCACAACGTATAACGGCGAAAGGACCATCCAACGTGGCTGCAGGACAGCAGTTTCAGATACAGTATGTGGTAAATACACAGGACGTCAAGGGATTCCGTATGGGAAATGTGCCTGATGCCTTTGAGGTGGTCTATGGTCCGAGCACCAGCACACAGCAGAGCTTCAGCATGGTAAACGGTAGGACGTCGCAGTCGTCATCCATAACGTACACCTATGTGTTGGTAGCCAAGAAGAATGGTACGTTCGTGATACCGTCAGCCCATGCCGTCGTGTCTGGTTCTAATGTGTCGTCACAGGCATTGCGTATCAAAGTGTCTGGTACGGCACCATCGTCTGCATATCATGGCAGCCAGCAGCAACGTCCGCAACAGCGTGTTGACAGGGCTGGCGCAAGGATAAGCGGCAACGATCTCTTCATACGAGTGACAGCCAACAAGAAAAGCGTGTATGAGCAGGAACCGATATTGCTTACCTATAAGGTATATACACAGGTTGAGTTGACACAGCTGGAGGGTAAGATGCCAGACCTCAATGGCTTCCATACACAGGAGATACCATTGCCACAGCAGAAGTCCTTCCATGTGGAAACAATAAATGGCAAACCATATAACTGCGTTACATGGAGTCAGTATGTGATGTATCCGCAGATGTCTGGCAAACTGGAGATTCCGAGTCTGACCTTCAAGGGCATCGTGGTTCAGGAGAATCCGAACGTAGATCCGTTTGAGGCTTTCTTCAACGGAGGTTCTGGCTACATAGAGGTGAAGAAAGAGATAAAGGCACCTGGTATGACCATACATGTAACGCCGCTTCCTACAAAGCCGGCGGGATTCTCTGGTGGCGTAGGCAGATATTCCATAACCTCATCGCTCGACAGAAGTACGGTAAAGGCCGGCGACCCTGTAAGCCTGCGTATAGTGGTAAGCGGTACAGGCAATATGAAATTGCTGAAACAGCCAGAGGTGAACCTGCCGAAGGATTTTGACAAGTATGACCCGAAGATAACAGACAAGACAAAGCTCACGGCAGAAGGCGTGACGGGCAGTATGGTTTATGACATGCTGATAGTACCGCGCAACAAGGGAAAATATACCATACCTGGTGTGGAGTTCATATATTTTGATACACAGTCTGCAAGCTACAAGACCATAAAGACACAACCGATGGACCTGACGGTGGAGCAGGGAAGTGGCAGCAATGGTGGCGGAGCTGACTATTCTAATGCTAACGACAATGATATAAGCGATATAATGATGGGAGTGGTCAGCAAGGATAATCCTACTGATACATTCTTCGGCAGTACGGCATACACCATAGCCAACGGTGCTATACTACTGATATTCATCGTCTTGCTTATTGTGTTCCGCAAGCGTGCCATGTCTCTTGCCGACGTTACGGCTATGCGTGGTAAGAAAGCCAACAAGGTAGCCGTGAAGAGATTGCGTAAGGCTTCAAGTCTGATGAAGGCTGGCAAGCAGGGCGAATTCTATGATGAAGTGCTCAGGGCATTGTGGGGATATGTAGGCGATAAGCTCAATATTCCAGTGGAGCAGTTGTCTCGCGACAATATATCAGAGAAACTGCAGCAGCGTAGCGTGGCAGACAATGTCGTAACGTCGTTCATAGAGTCGATAGATGAGTGTGAGTATGCACGCTTTGCTCCAGCCTCTGGCAATGACGATGTAAAGACAAGGATGCAGGCTACGTACGACAAGGCTACGGATGCCATTACGAAAATAGAGGACTTTATGAAGATAAGTGCTAAGGCAAAAACAAGTTCTGACGCAAAGACCGGCGTAATGTCTTTCGTGCTTACATTGCTGCTTTCTGGTCTTACTGCCACAGCAATGGCAGATAATGACATGAAGGCATCGGCAGACGCAGCATACCGTTCAGGAGATTATCAGAAAGCCATAGAACTGTATGAGAAGGATTTGTCTGTCGGTGTATCGGCAGAGGAGTATCATAATCTAGGTAATGCCTATTATCGTTCAGGCAATATATATAAGGCAGTGCTGAACTATGAGAGGGCACGCAAACTCGCTCCTGCAAACACGAAGATACAGCATAGCCTTGAGATAGCCCGCAACAAGACAATAGATCGCATGCCAAACGATGCGGGTATGTTTTTCACGCAGTGGTGCAAGGCATTCGTGAACAGTACGACGATAGATACCTGGGCATATATGGCGATGGTGTCATTGATAGTGGCATTGTTGCTTTTCCTCGTATATCTGTTTGTTGACAATATGCTTGTAAGACGAATGTCATTTTACGGTTCTCTGTTACTGTTCGTGCTCTTTGTGGTAGGAAACGTCTCTGCCTTGCTGCGCAGTCATTGGCTTAACACCCATGACTCTGCCGTTGTCATGAATGAGATGGTGATGGTGAAGTCCTCGCCGACACATAAATCATCAGATGCCTTCATGATACACGAAGGCACCACGGTGCACATTACCGACAGGGATATGAATGGATGGTACGGCATATCCTTGTCCGATGGTCGTGAAGGATGGATAGAGAGCAAAGAAGTAGAAGAGATATAAGGTGTATAAAAGAGATATAAGGTGTATAAAATATAATCAAAGCAAACGGTGATAGAATTAATAGACAACATCGGAATAGATTTCCTGTTTGGCAGCCAAAGCGCATTCCTGGATCATGTGGCATTGCTCCTTACCAATGCATATGTATGGATACCTATGTTCCTGGCATTGTTCCTGCTTGTCATCAAGAACCATGACAACATGCAGCAGATACTGCTGTGTCTTGGATGCGTAGCACTGTGCTTGCTTATAGCCTCAGGCACGGCGAACTTTTTAGTGAAACCAATGGTGGAGCGCCTGCGACCATGCAACGATCCGCAGTATAAATATCTGGCATGTATAGCAGGCAATATGCACGAGCGTGACTTCAGTTTCTTTTCTTCCCATGCGGCAAACACTATGGCTGTGGCAACATTCTTCACGTTGCTTGTCAGAAGTTCCCTGCTCGGTATGACGCTCTATGCGTGGTCGTTCATCAATATGTGGACACGCTTATATCTTGGCCAGCATTTTATTACCGACATCATAGTAGGTATGTTATGGGGTATAGTATCAGCGTTGATTGCTTATACTTTATTCAGGAAGATGTTTCAGAACATATCCAATAGCAACAAGTTTGTCTCAACACAGTACACCTCAACGGGATTCTCATTACTTGACATTGACGTGGTGGTGTCGGCATTCTTCTTTACGTTGTTGCTCATCATGATACCGCTGTGTGATATTATACAGACAGTTTCCTCCATTGTTTCAACAATTATAGGTTAGGCAAAGTGAATAATCCAAAGAATATAAAGATAAAAGACTTTACATATCAGTTACCTGACGAGCGTATAGCAAAGTTCCCCGTGGCTAACAGGGATGAAAGCAAGTTGCTCATATATAACAAGGGTAACATAAGCCATGATACCTTCAAGAATATAGCAGGCTATCTGCCTAAAGGCTCGCTGATGGTGTATAATAATACCAAGGTGATACAGGCACGACTGCACTTCAACAAGGAGACAGGAGCATTAATAGAGGTGTTTCTGCTTGAACCGTTTGAGCCCCACGATTACGAACGTATATTCCAGATGCGTGGCTCATGTTCATGGATATGTATGATAGGCAATCTCAAGAAGTGGAAGGAAGGCAAGCTGAGTAGGGTTATAAGTGTAGGCGACAAAGACGTTACCTTGTTTGTAGAGCGCTTGCAGGAGAGTGCTACCGGCTATGTATGCGCGTTCGACTGGGATGGTGACGCCTCCTTTGCAGAAATACTCGAGGCAGTGGGCGAATTGCCTATACCGCCATATCTCAACCGTAAGACGGAAGAAAGCGACAAGACAACGTACCAGACTGTATATTCCAAGATAAAAGGCAGTGTGGCGGCACCTACCGCCGGACTTCATTTCACCGATGCCGTGCTTAAGGATGTTGATGCCCATGGCATAGAGCGCGACGAGGTTACGTTACATGTAGGTGCAGGAACATTCAAACCCGTAAAGTCAGAGCTTATAGAGGGACATGAGATGCATCGGGAATATATCAGCGTAAGACGTTCCACGATAGAAAACATCATATCGCATGGCGGTAAGGTGACAGCCGTGGGCACGACGTCAGTGCGCACCCTTGAAAGTCTCTACTACATTGGTTGCCGACTGTTGCGCAATCCGGGCCTCGCAGAAAACGAACTCATGGTAGAGCAGTGGGAACCCTATGAGACAGAAGGTGATGCACCCGACACCATAGATGCGCTGCAGGCCGTTGTCAGGTGGCTCGATGCTAACGGACTCAATATACTTCATTCATCTACGAAGATAATAATAGCCCCAGGCTATAAGTACCATGTGGTAGAACGTCTGATAACCAATTTCCATCAACCGCAGTCCACGTTGCTGCTATTGGTATCGGCATTGATAGGCGATGACTGGCATAAGGTTTACGACTATGCTTTGCAGAACGATTTCCGTTTCCTGTCATACGGTGACTCTTCGCTGCTTATTCCATGAACATCGCAAAGGTAACCACAGGTAAATCTACGATTTATATATTAATAGAACCCACCCAAATATAATATACGCTTATGAACTACGGTTATATAAAGGTAGCCTCAGCCATACCAAGAGTAAAGGTAGGCGACTGCCAGTATAATATCCATGAGATGGAGCAGATAATTGCTCGTGCTGAAGGACAGGGCATAGAGATAATGGTATTTCCGGAACTTGGTGTTACGGGCTACACCTGTCAGGATCTGTTTCGTCAGCAGTTTCTCATCGATGCTTCAGAGCAAGCGGTATTGATGCTGCTCGACTTTACACGCCAGCTTGACATCATCGTCATTGTCGGCGCACCGGTGCAGGTGGGCACCATACTGCTCAACTGCGCAGTGGTAATGCAAAAGGGCGAGATACTTGCTGTAATACCAAAGACATACCTGCCAAACTATAGTGAGTTCTATGAAAAACGATGGTTTGCCTCTGCGCAGGATCTTCATCCTACGGAGATAAAGTATGCAGGCAACCGCATCAAGGTAAGTGCCGACCCCGTAATATTCCGCACAGATACCGGTGCAACCTTCGCCGTGGAGCTCTGTGAGGATGTGTGGGCACCAGAGCCACCGTCAACAAAACTTGCCCTGGCTGGCGCAGACATTATCTTCAATCTCTCCGCATCCGACGAGCTTATAGGCAAGAATGCATACCTTCGTCACCTGCTTGCACAGCAGAGTGCGCGTACCATGTCAGGTTATGTGTATTCCAGTGCAGGCTTCGGCGAGAGCACGCAGGACGTAGTGTATGGAGGCAATGCCCTGATATACGAGAATGGTCAGAGCATAGCCGAAAGCGAACGCTTCTCGTTCGAACCGCAGATGGTAGCTTCGCAGATAGATTACGAGAAGATACGTTCAGAGCGTCGTAACAACACCACCTTCGTAAATGCACAGCGCACGGGCGTGAAGGAAGGCGAAGTGCGTTTCATAGACTGCCGTTCGGTATCGCCACGCGATTTCTCACTTATGCGTGAGGTGAATCCTACACCATTCATACCGACCAACGCCAACATGAAAGAATCGTGTGAGGAAATCTTCAACATACAGGTAGCCGGACTGGCAAAGCGATTGGTTCATACAAACTGTAAGACAGTCGTCATTGGTATCAGCGGCGGACTCGATTCCACGCTTGCTTTGTTGGTATGCGTAAAGACCTTCGATAAGCTCAAGATGCCACGCACCGGTATTGTAGGTGTCACCATGCCAGGATTCGGTACTACGGACCGTACCTATACCAATGCCATTAACCTCATGACGTCGCTTGGCATAACCATTAAGGAAATACCGATACGCGATGCCTGCATACAACATTTCAAGGACATTGACCACGACATCAACGTGCACGACGTGACCTATGAGAACGGACAGGCCAGGGAACGCACCCAGATACTGATGGACCTTAGCAATAAGCTTGGAGGTATGGTTATAGGTACGGGCGACCTCTCAGAGCTCGCTCTCGGTTGGGCTACATACAATGGCGACCACATGTCAATGTATGGTGTCAATGTCTCTATTCCTAAGACTCTTATCAGGTATCTTGTAAAGTATGTGGCAGAGAGTGGGGTGGATGCCGATTCCAAGGCAACCTTGCTCGACATCATCGACACACCGATATCGCCAGAACTGATACCTGCCGACGAGCAGGGCAACATATCACAGAAGACGGAAGACCTCGTAGGTCCATACGTGCTTCACGACTTCTTCCTCTACTATATGCTACGCTGCGGATTCAGTCCGACAAAGATCTTCATGCTCGCCAGACACGCCTTCGCCAACGGCTCAGTATATAAGTTCGACGAAGAGACCATAGAGAAGTGGCTGAAGACCTTCATGCGTCGCTTCTTCTCACAGCAGTTCAAGCGTTCATGCCTGCCCGATGGCCCAAAGGTCGGTTCTGTGTCGCTCTCGCCACGTGGCGATTGGCGTATGCCGAGCGATGCATGCAGCACCATGTGGACAGAGAGCATATAATAGAGAACTCAAGTGTCGCATGTAAGGACGATAATGGACGATACAGGCGACACGTGAATAACGAAGAATAAAAAGCAATCCACGTAAGAATGAAAGTTTTTCCTTGTGCAAAGATAAACCTTGGACTGAATGTGGTGTCAAGGCGTGCCGACGGCTACCATAACCTTGAAACCGTGTTCTATCCCGTAGCCATATATGACGAACTGGAGGTAGAGCAGCTCCACGACGCACCCGTAGGGACAGGTTGTCAACTTGCGTTGAAAGGTGCCGCCAATCTCTGTGCTCCGGCAGACAACCTCGTAGTGCGAGCCTACAACCTCATATCGCAACACCACCAGTTGCCACCGGTTAAGGCTACGCTCACCAAAGGTATACCGTCGCAGGCCGGAATGGGAGGAGGCTCCTCTGATGCCGCCTTCATGATAAGGTTGCTCAACGAGCAGTTCAACCTCGGACTGTCTGCCAGCCAGATGAGGCAGTATGCCGCTATGCTCGGAGCCGACTGCGCCTTCTTCATAGAGGCACAGCCAGCCTATGCCACAGGTATAGGCGACGTACTTGAGCCATGCAGCGTGCCCCACCTTGAAGGGCGATACCTTGCCTTGGTAAAGCCGGATGTGGCAGTTTCCACGGCACAGGCATACGCTGGTATCACGCCACGTGCGGCACGTCACAACTGCCGCGATGTCGTGGCATTGCCGGTAGCGGAATGGCGCTATGTCCTCGTCAATGATTTTGAGGAAGGCATATTCCAAAAACTGCCGATACTGCGCGAGGTGAAAGAGCAAATGTATGCCAATGGTGCGGAGTATGCCGCCATGTCAGGCAGTGGCAGCACTATATTCGGCATCTTTGCAAAAGAGCCCGACATGACGCTGTTTGCAGGATATTACAATAAAGTGATAGCAATATAAATTATAGATACGACAATGGCAGCAGAAGATACAAACCGACGTTCACGCAGGACAACCACACAGCAGCAGGTTGACGCATCATTAGGCCATATTCCGCCACAGGCAGTGGAGGTAGAGAAGGTGGTGCTCGGAGCATTGATGATTGACAGCGATGCATTTTCTATAGTCAGTGAGGTGTTACGCCCGGAGACGTTCTACGATACACGTCATCAGAAGATATACAAGGCCATACAGACTCTCAGCATTAACGAGCAACCGGTGGACTACCTTACCGTGCTTGAGGAACTGAAACGCGAGGGTACCTACGAAGAGGTAGGTGCGCCCATGTATGTCGTTGACCTCACGGCAAACGTAGCTTCATCCACCAATGTGATGTCGCATGCCACCATCCTTGCCGATAAATATATTGCACGCCAGCTCGTGGGCTATGCCTCAGAGGTAGGCACGCTCGCACTCGATGAGGCGCAGGATATCAAGGAGGTCATGCAGAAGGCTGAAGGTGAGCTGTTCAAACTCTCTCAGACCAATCTGCGCCAGGACTATACCCAGATAGACCCAGTGGTGCAGCAGGCGCGCGACATGATAATGAAGGCTGCAGAGAACACCGGCGGTATAACGGGTGTCTCCACAGGATATCGTGACCTCGACAAACTGACGTCTGGATGGCAGGAATCAGACCTTATCATCATTGCAGGTCGTCCTGCCATGGGTAAGACCTCATTTGCCTTGTCCCTTGCCAAGAACATTGCCGTTGACAATCGCGAACCAGTAGCATTTTTCTCGTTGGAGATGAACAACGTGCAGCTTGTCAACCGTCTTATCTCCAACGTATGCTCCATCCCAGGCAGCAAGATTCTTAGCGGACAGCTTAATAATGAAGAGTGGGCTAACTTCGACAATAAGATAGGACATCTCATGGGAGCCCCACTATATGTTGACGACACACCGGGACTCTCGGTCTTTGAACTCAGGACCAAGGCCCGCAGACTCGTTAAGGAGAAAAAGGTGAAGCTCATAATGATCGACTATCTGCAGTTGATGAATGCCAACGGCATGAAGTTTAATTCGCGTCAGGAGGAGGTATCTACCATATCGCGCTCGCTCAAGGGACTTGCCAAGGAGCTCAACATACCTATCATAGCCCTTTCGCAGCTCTCGCGTGCCGTGGAGCAGCGCCCAGGCGATGACGGAAAGCGCCCGCAGCTGTCCGACCTTCGTGAGTCAGGTGCCATAGAGCAGGATGCCGATATGGTAATCTTCGTGCACCGCCCAGAATACTACCATATCCTGCAGGATGCCAATGGAGATTCGCTTAAGGGATTGGCACTGATATGTGTTGCAAAACACCGTAAAGGTGCTGTCGATGATGTGAAGTTAAAGTTCATGGGCGAGTTTACCCGCTTTGCCGATCCTGATGACGCCTCGGACTATGGTGCTCCGTCTGATGCAGAGGGCACCTACCGCCGTAGCAGTCTGAATTCGTCTTTCTCAGAAGACGAAGATCCTCTTGGCGGTGGCACGATATCCAACGATGTGCCTTATTGATTAGACAGAGGAGTATTAATAGACAACATAATTCAACGCCAGTTCCGGTTAAAAGGAATTGGCGTTTTTTTGTTCCTTAAATCTTATTAAGGTGCTATTGCTGAAATCAAAGTGTTACAAAACAGATACTTTTCTTGACACTTTGATTTCTGTGATAGTTAATCTCAGGACGCAAAACAGAGAAAAGAGACGTCGAAAACAAGAGAAAAAATGCCCGAATTGGTGAAATCCATCGTCCGGATTGGTCGTTTTTGGCAGTTTTCACCCACTTTTGCATCGAAATATGCCTACTTTCGCATCGCAATATGTGTGCTTTTAGGTTGTAATTCGATAGCTTTCGCACTGTAAAAGCTATGCTTTTACGATGTAATATGATAGCTTTTACAATCAATGAAAAATCCCACTACTGATTATCAATCAGTTACAAGTGTCGAAAATTTGCCCGATTTTCAAAACAAATTTC
>JAEEGH010003722.1_pt1 | contig 39723 bp, 28 predicted proteins | sample 9134181 | NCBI WGS metagenome assembly JAEEGH01 (sample SAMN16246544, study PRJNA631951) | gut metagenome | biome: gut microbiome; feature: rumen; material: DP-attached | host: Bos | place: Iran: Karaj | collected 2018-10 | reverse complement strand
ACATGGGCGTGTACCTGATTTGGGGTATCTCCGACAAGTGGAGCTGGCTAAGCCAGTTGCAGAGGCAGAAAGGCCTTATCTATGATGAAAACCTGAAGAAGAAGCCCGCTTACGATAGTATCGTCGCAAGTTTCAAGGCCCACCCGCCTGAGACGGTGAAGAGCCCGTACAAGGACAGCTTTGTTCCGGATACGACCAAGAAGGATTCTACTGTGACGCCGGTCGATAGTACGCAGAAGGCGGATTCTACAAAGACGACTGACACCACGAAGACGGCTGACAGCACGAAGACGACCGATTCCACCAAGACCTCGACTCCGGGCGATTCCACGCAGCAGGTTGTCGCTACTCCGGGAGATTCCTCTAAGGTTACGGCTCCAGCGGATTCGACGAAGGTGGGCGATGATACTCCTATTCATGTGCGCAGGGCGAATGTCCCGCTGGCAATGAACCTCGCCGGCCGTACGCTCAGTGTTACCGTAAGGGGTGCATCTGTCGAGGTGTTCAACTTACAGGGCCGTCCGGTGTTTAACGGCAAGGCCGTTGACGGAACAGTTTCCCTTGCCAATATGACCAGTGGTCTGTATGTGGTGCGCGTGAAGTCGGGCTCCAGCAGCCTTGTCCGCCGCATCGTTCTCAAGTAAAATTGTTGATAAATTTGAACAAAAGAGGATTCCCCTAGATTGGGGGAGTCCTTTTTTATGTTTTGAGTATATATTAATAAGGGGAGAAATTGCTGTTGAATTTGGAGAAACTTATGCCTGCCCGAATGTGCTATCGTAACATTGTCTTATGTGTTGCACTCGCTTTTTGGGTGGCTTGCAACAACGATTCAAGCAGTAATACCGCTGTTGAAATCAGTGCGCCCGACGAAGTTTCGTCCAGTTCCGAGGTTGTGACTGAAATATCGAGCAGTTCTTTATCAAGTAGCTCCAAAACTCAAGAGATTTCGAGTAGTTCTAAAATTCAGGAAGATTCCGTCTCCATCGGCATTTCGAGTAGTTCAAAAAATCAGGAATCATCCTCTTCCAGTGTGGCTTCGAGCAGTTCCAAATCGCTAACAGACGTTTCAAGTTCCTCAGAAACATATCCCTATACGCTGTGGCTCCATCCTTCGGTTCATTGCAAAAAATCGCAATACTATTCTCAGGCTTCTTGTTCTTCGTTCCGTCCAGAACCGCAAATGGACAAGCCGAATCCTCAAGCGGCACCACCTCGTTCTGGCGAGGGACCTATCACCTGTTGGGAATACCCTGTGAACACGTTTGCATGTGACAACGGAATGGTATATCCTAATAATCGAGAGTTTTCCTTGAGCGGCGATACGATTATTCAGTGTTCAATGCGTAATTTTGACGTTGGATGTGTACCTGCAGAAGAAGATTGCGCAAAAATGATAGCAGATGCAGAGGCAAGTACGGAGAATCCTCATGTGTTGGCCAATGATTCGACTGTCCTTTGCAAGCAAATGTATGAGATGAAGCTTGATACGGGATGTAATGCAGCTTCGCATGCTTTGGGAACTTCGTATGCTATATCGGTGCCTACTTGTGAAGGTTACTATGAGTGGCAAAACTGTTCTTCTTACTATTTGTGCGAAGATGGTAATCGTTACGATTATAAGGATATGCTCAAGGATGAAAATGGTAATATCTATAAGCGAAAAAAATCCGAGGAATAGCGCAAAGCGCGAATTTTCAGGAAAGGGGCCCGCGAGGGTTCCTTTTTTATATAGATTAGTGGCATGAAGCTCTTGGAACAATTCAATTACCGTGAACTCCCGCCTGTACTTTCCACCGACGCGATGCGTGCGCTTGACGCTGCAACGAAAGAAGAAATGGCACGTGATGCTGGGGACGGCTCTACGGCTGTCGATGCCGGCTATCGCCTCATGAAGCAGGCGGGTGCTGCGCTTTACCAGCATGTCGTGGATGTTCTAGGAAATATGGATGGCGCGCCCGGGCAGGGGGCGCCGCGCAAGGCGGTTGCGGTCTTTGTAGGCGGGGGCAATAATGGGGGAGATGGGCTAGTGCTCGCGAAACTGCTGATTGAAGCGGGTATCCCTTGCACCGTGTATTCGCTTGCCGCCGCCGAAAAGTTCAAGAACGAAGCAAAGTTGGCTTTGGATGATTTTGTACTGGCGGGCGGAAGGCTTGTCGCCTATGCACCGGCCGGAACGGGTGCATATTTTTCGCTGGTCGTGGATTGCATGCTCGGAAATGGCGCCTCCGGTGAATTGCGGGAATTGTATGCGGCCGCAGTCCGCGACATCGGGGACTGGAATGTCCCGGTTGTCGCGGCAGACGCCCCCACCGGTTATGACTCACGCGAGCATGTGCGCCGAGAACCCTGTATCAACGCCGTGGAAACGATGTTGTTCGGATTCCCCCGGCTTGACGCGTACATTCGCGAAGGGGGGATGTTTTTTGGTCGGCCCATTGTCGCTCCGCTTGCTTATCCGGATTCGCTTGTCTGCAAATTCGACGAAAAAATTTATCTGGCGACAGAATCCCTGATACCCCAATTGTTGCCGGAACGGGACGAATGGGGTGACAAACGCGAGCAGGGTTGCGCCATGATTGTTGCGGGTTCGGGAAATATGCCGGGGGCCGCAGTGCTTTGCACTCGGGCTGCGCTCCGCAGCGGTGCTGGCCTTGTGACGCTTGCCAGCCCGGAAGCGGTCATGCCCGTGTTGCAGGCGAAACTTTCGGAACCCGTTTTCTGTAACTTGCAAGACATGGCCGGCCAGGATGCCGACTCTGTCGATGATCGCGCAATGGCGCTTGCTCCGGCACATATTCCGCAGATTCTTGAGAAGGCAAAACATTGTCAGGCGTTTGCAATCGGGCCGGGGTTATCTGGTGCAGAATGTACTCGTGATGCCGTCCTTGAACTGCTCCCGCAAATCAAATGCCCGATGGTCATCGATGCCGATGCATTGAACGCGATAGCCTCTCTCAACAAGACCGTTGCAAGTACCACGTCGGGAGCGGCATCTTTTTTGCGTGGGATTACAATTCCGGGTGTCCTTACGCCGCACCGTCGGGAATTTGAAAGGCTTTTTGGCCCCCTTCCTGCCAGCAGCATCGATATCCCTGCCCGTTTACGTGATATTGCCCGGATTACGAATAAGGTTTTGCTCTTGAAGGGGGCGCCGACATTCGTCGCCATTCCCGACGGGCGTGTCTACGTGGTGCCGGCTTGCAATTCGGGCCTTGCCAAGGGCGGTTCCGGTGACGTGCTTACGGGTATTATTACTTCGTTCCTTGCTCAAGGGCTTGGCACGGCAGAGGCTGCTGTACTTGGTGCTCTTGTACATCAAAAAGCGGGCCGTTTAGCCCGCGAAAAAATGGGAGCTTATGCAATGCTCCCGAGTGACATCATTAAAAATATCTACAATGTGATTTAGTTTTGGGGAATCCATCCCCAATCGTCTAGATATTCATCATATTGGCAAACGACAACTTCGTTTGTCTCGCCGATAAAAACAGTTGTGCCGTCTTCGGCGATATCGCACTCAAATTTGAAGAGATCGATATCTTTCGCCACCTGATGACGATTTGCCGAAGATATGGCTTCTATCGCTTCGTCCGCATCACCGCAAGTGATGCTTGTAGTTGCAACAAAGAATAGCGCTAAGAATTTATAAATTCGCGTTTTCATCCGAACCTCATCTCACCAAAGCCCTAATCTAACATATAAAGTGATTAAAATCACGAATGTAATACAAAGAAAAGGTAAATTTTTCTTAACAATTAGGCGGAATGTTGCAGGAAGTGGAAAAAACATCTTTGTAAAGGTTTGTTTGCGCTCTTGGGGGTGTACAAACCTGTTGTCTACCTAGCATATCTTCGCATCGCCTTTTTCTACATTGGGTATATGGCCGAAAAAAATTTGCTCCTGCTCGACTCCTACGCGCTCGCGTTCCGCATGTTCTACGCTTACTCGCAAAACCCGCTCAAGAACAGCCAGGGTGAAGAGGTCTCGATGATGCACGGCTACTGGGGTGCAGTCCTCCGTATCCTCGCGAAGCACAAGCCGACGCATTTTGCGATTGCGCGCGATGTTGCCCACACGAAGACTTTCCGGCACGACCTCTATCCCGACTACAAGGCGAATCGTGGACCCATGCCCGAGGAGATGGCTGCCCAGATGCCGCTCCTTGGTGAAAGCCTTGAGGCGAGTGGCATTCCTTTGCTCTCGGAGCCGGGTTACGAGGCGGACGACGTGATGGCGAGTACCGCTACGGCAGCCGTTGAAGCGGGTTTTGATCACGTGGTCATCTTGAGCAAAGACAAGGATATGTCGCAAATCGTAAGCGACAAAATTCACCTTTTCCACTTGACGAAGGGTGCCGATGGTATTGATTTTGGCCCAGAACAAGTGCTTGAAAAATATGGCCTGCCGCCGGAGAAAATCCGCGACTACTTGGCTCTCATGGGTGATGCGAGCGACAACGTTCCCGGCGTGCCGAAGGTGGGGCCCAAGACTGCCATCCGGTTGTTGAACGATTACGGCGACATGGACAACCTGTACGCGAACTTGGATAAGATTACAAAGAAAGGTTTGCACGACAACTTGGCGAACAATCGCGAGAAGGCTTTTTTGAGCCGTGAACTGGTGACGCTCCAGACCAAGCGCGCCTTTAGCGGGAATTTGGATGCGCTGGAGTATAACGGCCTGCATGTGGATACGCTTGCTACGATGTTCAAGGAACACGAAATCAATAGCCTATTGCGATTGCTCGAAAACATTCCGAGCAAGACCGGCTTTGTGCGTGAAGGCATGGACGGCGAGGCTTCTGGAGAAGGGGCGGAACGCGCCAGTTTCCCTGTCGATGAATTGCCGACCTATATATGCGTTGACAACGATAAGACTTTTGAACAGATGAAGGCTGAATTTTCCGCTGCATCTATCGTCGGTGTTGATACAGAGACGGATGGCCTTGATCCAATGCAATGTAATTTGGTGGGACTGTGCCTTGCCGCTGCCGACGACAATGGCAAGGTGACGAAGGGCTATTATGTCCCGCTTGGACATTCCGACGAAATCGGCTTCCCGCTCCCGGTCGGGAAGAACGGCAATTTCGATTTTAACAAGGCGAAGGATTGGTTCAGAGATTTAATTCAATCACCGCGCGAACTAGTTTTCCACAATGCAAAATTTGACTTGCATGTGCTCGCTCGCGCCTTCAAGATTCCGCAGGCCGACATCGACAAGGCAAACATCATCGACACGCTCATTGCTGCATGGATGCTCTCTCCGGGACAATCCGGCCTCGGGCTCGATAACCAAGTGATGCAACGCTTGCAGCACGAGATGATTCCGATTGAAAATCTCATCGGGCGTGGCAAGAACCAGATTACGTTCAACCGCACGCCTATCAAGGATGCAACGGAATATGGCGCCGAGGATGCTGTCTATACGCTTCGCTTGTGGGAACCGCTGAAGAAGGACCTTGAAAAATTTGACTATGTGAAGTATTTCTTTGAACAGGAAATGCCTCTGTTGAAAGTTCTCTACCAGATGGAAACGGTCGGTGTCGCTATTGATGTGCCTGCCCTCAAGGTGCTGGAGCAGGAATTGCAGCACCGCATTGAAAAACTGGAAAAAGAAATCTGCGACATGGCGGGCTTCGAGTTCAACATCGGCTCTCCCAAGCAGCTCGGCGAAGTGCTTTTCGATACGCTCGGCCTCCCCGAAATCAAGAAGAGGAGTACCGATGCGGTTGTGCTTGAGGAACTCAGCTACAAGGCCCCGCACCCGATTGTCTTCTCCGTTATTGAGTATCGCGAACTCAAGAAGATGCAAAGCACTTATATTACGGTGCTTCCGACGCTGGTGAATCCGGAAACCAAGCGTATCCACACGAGTTTTATCCAGTGGGGTACCGCGACGGGTCGCCTTTCCAGCCGCGATCCGAACTTGCAGAACATCCCCGTGCGTAGCGACTTGGGCAAGAAAATCCGTGCAGCCTTCATCCCGCAGGGCAAGGACAATGTGATTCTCGCTGTGGACTACTCGCAAATCGAGCTCCGCATGCTTGCGCACCTGAGCGGAGATGCGGCACTTATCGAAAGTTACAAAGAAGGCATAGATATCCATGCCCGCACTGCTGCCGCAATTTACGGGGTGGACATTAATGACGTTACGAGCGACATGCGCCGTGATGCAAAGGTGGTGAACTTCGGCGTGCTTTACGGCATGACTGCTTTCCGCCTTTCCCGTGATTTGAAAATCCCGATGGGGCAGGCCAGGGATTTCATCGAGGGCTATTTTGGAATGTATCAAGGTGTGCAACAATACATCGAAGATATCAAGACTTCTGCCCACCGCGACGGTTATGTGGAAACCTTATCTGGTCGCCGCCGCTATATTGCGGGTATCGACAGTTCCGATCGTATGGAGTCGCAGATGGCCGAACGCATGGCAGTGAATACGCCTGTGCAGGGCTCCGCCGCCGACCTCATCAAGATTGCGATGATTCGCATCCAGAAGCGCATCAACGACGAAAACCTCCCGCTCCGCATGATGTTGCAAGTTCACGACGAACTTGTTTTTGAATGTCCTCGCGATCAGGTGGATGCAATGGCCCAGATGGTGAAAACCGAAATGGAAGGGGCCATGCTGCTCAAGGTGCCGCTTGTGGCGAGTGTGGGCTTTGGCGAAAACTGGCTCGAAGCGCATTAAGCGTTCGATTGTTGCTTTGTAGAAATGCCCCTAGTGTGATTTATTTCACACTTTGGCCAGTAAACCATTCTGTATGTAATAAATATGGATTTGCTGGGCCATTATCAGTTTAGATTTATGAATGGTGGTGAGATCCTTTGGGTGTGTCCCTATGGATGTTTTGGTATATAAATAAAAAAGGATCAACTATGAAATACAATCACGTCTCACGTTGTACGGTGATTTTGGCGTCCCTTGCCCTTGCGGTGTTTACGCACGCGCAAAGTCTCCCGAAAGCGGTCGATATCTATCCAAAGATGGGCCTCGGCTACAACATCGGCAATACGATGGAAGTTCCGGGCAACCAAGGGGGTCCCACAGGATGGGGTAACCCGTTTCCGGATGCAGCCTATGTAAAGGCAATCAAGGACGCTGGTTTCAATACCGTCCGCATCCCGTGCGCATGGGATACCCATGCCTCCAATGGCACCATCAGCGCAGGCTGGCTTGACTCCGTCAAGACGGTTGTCGATCTCGTGATTGGTAATGGCATGTACGCCATTTTGAACAGCCACTGGGATGGTGGTTGGCTCGAAGACCACGTGTTTGATGGCCGGGGCTTTGACAAGGGCGGCGAAACGACCGTTGTTGCGACAGAGATTGCGGCTAAGCAGGAAAACTACTGGAAGCAGATTGCGACCAAGTTTGCCGAATATGACGAACACCTGATTTTTGCATCCGCTAACGAGCCCGGTGTGAACGACCCGTGGAATGGCGGGGCCGACAATGGCCAGTGGGCATTTGACGAAGCCCGCATGCAGGTGCTCAAGAGCTATCACGAGGCGTGCCTCAAGGCCGTGCGCTCTACTGGCGGTAACAACGCTACCCGTATTGTGGTCGTTCAGGCTCCGCGTACTGAAATCGAAAAGGCTCCGCTCCTTTCTTCGATGTACCCCGAAGACCCGGCGGGCGCCGGCTACACCATGGCCGAAATCCACTTTTACCCTTACCAGTTCTCTCTCATGACAGGCGGTGACGAAGACTGGGGCAAGATGTTCTATTACTGGGAAGACAAGACTCCGGGTAACGATGTTGCGCATACTTGCTCCGGCACGGCGCTCGGTTCCAAACAGTCCATCGACAACCTGTTTAGCGGACTCAAGACCCGTTTCTACGACAATGGCATCCCGGTCGTGATTGGCGAGATGGGTGCGGTCAAGCGTCTCAATGCCCTTTCCGGCGATAACCTCAAGGCGCATCTCGAAGCGCGTTCTGCTTGGTACGGCTACACGGTCGCTTCGGCAAAGAAGAACGGTCTCGTTCCCTGCGTATGGGATACCGGTGACGAAGGCGATGGCAACTTCACGATTATTCGCCGTCAGGTCAACAAGTTCGGTGGCAACGTGGGCGACATCGTCGATGTGGAAACCCTAAACGCCATGCGCGAGGCCTATGGCCAGGCGAGTGTCCCGGGCAACACAATCGATTCCACTGTCAAGGAAAGCGTTTCGACCGACGATAAGGCTCTCCACATCATTTACAAAACCGTGCAGTCCGATACGAGCGAAGCGGGCACCATGCGCATCAATTTGAACGATGCCGACTGGAGCCAGTATGTCGCTATTTCGTTTGATATGCGCGTTGATGGGGTGTCTGCCGGTCCGTGTACCGATGCGACCCGCGAAGGCTGCGGTGCCGATGGTTGGGCTAGCGTGTCTGTGTTCAATATGTCTGGCGAATGGAAGTGGAAAGAAGTGAGCCTCGGAAACGTCTCGACCCTGACTACGCTAGCGAACCATAAAATTGAATTCGGCGATGGCGAAGGTAAACTTGCGATTGTCGACATTACCAAGATGAATGCAATCGGTATCAATTTGTACGGAACGCAGTTTACCGGCGACATGTACCTCGACAATATGCTTCTCTGGAAGGCCGACGGTACCGCCGATACGCTGCAGAACTTCAACAAGAGCAAGCCCTCGTTGGAAGGTATTGCCTCGGGCGAACTCATCCAGGCAAATACTACGGGTGATTGGGGTGCTAGTTCTGTGGGTGATAAGACCGGAATCTGTATGCCGCGTGTCGCAAAGGCTATGGGCCTTCGTCTGGATGTCGGCCAGGGCTTCGTTGCCGCGAACTTTACGGCAGCTCGTTCGGGTGTAGGCTCGGTGATGCTCTTGAACTCTATTGGCCAAGTGACAGCTCACCAGGAATTCTCTGCGGTCAAGGGGATGAACCGCATTGAACTGCGCAGCAACTACCGCGGCCCCGCAATGCTTGTCGTAAAACAAGGCGGCCAGCAGTTTGTGCAGAAGGTAATACTGAAATAACTTTCCTCGAATTTGGGTGTGGAAAGTCCTCCGCGGTTTATACCGTGGAGGACTTTTTCACAGGCTAAAGTTTCTTAGACTAAAAATAGTATGTGGAAATCGTGCAGATCTTTAGAGTTACTTCAGTGTCTTCATGTGACTGCACTACAAACCTTATCGCCGATAAATGCTTTGCTGCGATTTCGCCAACGCTGCCCTCCAAATTTTCCGAAGGAATCTGCTCGGTCGGGAGCGCAAAATCGCTCCAGCGAACACACTTTTGCCATTCCGATTCAGGCAAAACAACATACGGCTTGGCACCGAATACGGCATTTAGCGAATCGCTAACATCAAGTTCCACTGTTAGAGGAATTGTACTAAAATATTCAAAACACATGCCCCCCCAATTCGAAACATCGACAGGAACATTAGCCACGTTGAAACCCAAAACAACATAGGGGTCGTCCGTCATTACTTCGCGCAGCAATTCATCGCCCGTTGTCGTGTCGTTCTCCAATTCATCGTTTTTTTTCGCTTCCCGCTGCAAGGTTATATCTATACCGTCGTAAGCTAGATCAAAGTATACTGGTACTGGATATTGCGTCAAGGATGAATGGCCTCCTTTTGCAGAATCCGTTTCAATAAACCATTTGCCATCTTCAACTGCGTTCTCAGACCAACTGTCATCCGCATACCTAGCGGTAGAGACACGAGGAAATCCAGGAACTTTCTCCATGAGGTCCTCCCCACATAGTTTTCCATGCAACTTGCTCACGCAAATAGGCATATCGGTATTGCTCTTGAACTCTCTGAAAAGGTTTCCTATCGCGCCAATCCCAAAACTGTAATCGCCCTCGTCCGCTTGGATTTTAAAATTTACGCCAACTAATTGCATTGAAGCTTGTTCTCCAACATACAACTTCCATTGATCTTCGTCCACTGAGGATGAATCCCTAAGGTGATAGCTGTCCTTCAAAACTTGGGGTACATTTTCTACTCCCTCCGGCAAACGGAATTGATCCCAAGGAATGCATGTTTTTTCTATCGACAAAGATTTGGAAAGTTTTGCAGCCGGCAAGTTGTAATCCAGGATTCTGTTAAGCGAATCTAGCAAAACAAGTTCTACCGAAAGATCCGTCTCTGAATAATATTCCACACAAATTCCCTGCCAGTTCCAAGCGTCAACATATGTCGGTTTTCCCGCGGGATCTTTGGCAATATTAAAGCTGACGGCCACCGCAGGGGCTTTTTGCGATGTTCCTTGTTTCAAAGATGCCCTACCACAAAGCCCTTTGCAAAATTCTACAACGTCAATCAAAGAACTGTCCTCACCAAGCGAAACCGGCCAAGCAATAGACGATTTACCACCACGGGCTGCATCTGTTTCTATGAACCATCGGCCGTCCTGTTCCATGGGCCTGTACGAACTTTCCGCTACTTCATTCTCTTTATAGGGCGTATAAAGCAATGCCTGAACACGGTCCTTATCTTTTAGCGGGGTCCATAGGCTTCCGTCGCCACCTCCCAGCACACGCCAGCTAGAAGGATCCACGAAAAGAGAACTGGACGAGGATTTAGCGCTCTCCGCCTGAGAACTGGATGAAAGATTCTTGTGAGGCGTTTTCAGCGGATTCTTTTCCTTGGTTCCAACGTGTCGGACGTTGAATTTATATTCGCCGGAATTGGCCTGAATTCTAAATTTCAACCCGACGAGTTGACTTGCTGCCTTTTCGCCAACAACCTCTTGCCAAGATTTAGGAAGCTCATTTGACTTGGTCGAAAGCGCGAACTCATCCCAACTAACACATTTCGTTATTTCGGATCCATCCTTTGATTTTGTCAAAGATGCAGATGGCAACTCGTCGCCAAGTTCATGTTCAAGCGAGTCCCCCAAATCAAGCACGATCAATGGATTCGCTTCTGACGTATATGTCATGCAAACGCCGCCCCAGCTCGATACATCGACAGGAACGGGTTCCCCACTTTCGTCTCTCGCGATGACAAAGCCTACCCCTGCATACGGGCTGCTGGTCATCGAGCCTTTTTTCAAGACGGCGGTTCCGCACAACCCCTGACACGAATCAATAACGGACGACAAGGAATCTGCTCCTTCGGTCAATTGAGCGGGCCACGATATGTACGACGTGCCTCCTTTTTTTGCATCACTTTTGGCCTCCCAGTACCAATGACCGTCGGCGACGGCGCCTTTAGGCAATGCTGCCACACTGGCTGTAAAATCGACTCGATAATCGCCTCTCGACGGATCCCACAGGACGCTGCCGTCAGCTTGGACCGTATTCGGTTCAGTCGATGTCCCCGTAACGTTTTGGTTGTCCAGACAACCTGTAGCCGCGAGTGCAATGGCCCCGCATGTTATATAAAATTTTGTTCTCATCCTAATCCTCCTTATTGTCCACGACTTCCTTCGAAAGCGGGAACAGCTGTAAATTCAATCTGTAAACTTGTGTCAAATTGCCACATTCCGAGGCAATCGCTACAATTTTTTTGCGACATTCGTCCAGTTCGTAGACTATGCGCTCGTAGGCATCGCGGTTGACGCCCATCGTGATGCCGGTAATGTTTCGTTCGCTTGCAGTGAAACGGTCCAACGAATCAATGGCCAAATTGCCCATCTCGCGGTGCATGGAACGTATCGCGAGCGGGAGCCCTTCCTTGGAACCTTCGACAGACTTTTCGGTCTGCTCATAAACGTTTTCCGCCGTCTTCCGGAGCAATCCGCTCCGTTCAAGGAACTGGAGCGATTTGCGGATTTCAATTGCCGAGACTTCTTGCGTACACATTTTGGCGATTTCTCCCGGCATGGCACCGGGCATCATAGGGGCAAGTTCTCGTACGACCGGATTTTTCCAGCTGTCGTAATATTCAAAGGCGTCCTTGTCGATAATGCGGACTTTGTGCGCGAAGGCGATGGACTGCATTACTCCTAGGAACTTCTTCTTTTGAGAATCCTTTTTTGCATTGCCGAATTGAACCATTGCCTCGAAGTAAGTCGTTTCGTAGCCAGTGAGGCCCATAGCTTGGGCTACCCGACCCGTAGTTACTTTACTCAAGTTGCTCTTTCCTTCGCACACCAACTTGAGGTAGGAGGGCGAAGTGAATTCAGCAATTTTCGCAAACTCTCGCCACGAAAACGCAGAGGTCCTCTTGCGTTCCTCGTAGAAGTCGCTCATAAAAGCGTGGTAATCTTGATATTCAATTATCGGTTTCATACGTCTACAATTTACGTTTGAAAAATTCTCCAGTCAATAGCAAATAGAACAAAAGTGCTGATTTTGTTAAAAAATGTTGAATTTTGGTGTATCATATAACGAAATTTTGCATTATATGATACGATGTGTGCCGAAAGCGAGGGGGGTGAAACGTGCGGACAGCGCTATTATAAAGGAAAATTTTTTTTGAAAATTTTTTTGTGCTTTGGGTTGGCAATTTTGGCAGAAGTCTATGCTGTATGAAACAAGATTTTTCTTTATGAAAAATGTTGATTTTTTGTTTACTTTGTTGAAAATGTCTTCAATGCGTAGCGTTTGATTAGAAAAAAATAATCTATAAATGAGGCGAATTGGAAAAATGAAGGGGTTAACTGATTTTATATAAAACAAATTGAGTTTAGAAAAAATAAGAAAAGATTTTATTTACAACGTTGTATGGTTTACTTTATTTTATGTGTTTTCGCGATTTTTTACTTGTTTTGTATTATATTTTTCTGTACCACTTTTTTTAAAGAAGGAAGAAATATATGAAAAAAATATACCTAGCACTCCTCTGGGCGGTTTCGATGGTCTTTGCTTCGGGAGCGGATCAGCCTCTCATTAAGATGTATTCAAGGTCGAATAGCGACGCAAATTACGAAAGGTTCTTTGTGTACGCTAAAAACGAAGGAAACGTATCTGTTTCTGGTTTTAGTTTTGACATGGAACTTACCACGGAAAATGGACAAACTCCAATCGTTGATGTTTGGTACAAGCCAAATGCGACGTACACTTTGGAACAGAAAAGTTCTAATAAGTGGATACTCCATTTCAATGTCAGCGGTATAAATTTTGCGCCGAATACATCTTTCCCGAATACATCGGGCTTTAGTTTTGGCATCCATTATGGCAATTGGTCTAATGTGGACGCTTCTAACGATTATGCGTTTGCCGATGTCGGCTCCAATTACGGAGTCAATAAAAAAATACCGGTCTATGTAAATGGGGAAATTGTTTTTGGATATCCGAACGATCCTTCTGTTTGGCCTAAGAGAATTGGCGTGTTGAAAAAACATTGGGACTACGCCTGCGATGAAGAAATAATCATTCGTCTTGATGCTCAAGATGTTCCCAATTATTCTGGATTTGATGAAGGGGAAACGGTTAACGTTCCAAGTGTTTATGTTGGCAGAGGAATTGTTGAGTTTATGTATTGCGTTCTTGAATATGACGGCACGACTAACCCGCTTCCACGTGTTCCGTTTGATTATGCCGTACTCAGGCTAGATGACGCTTGCCCGGCGGGTGCGCAAAGGTTCAGACGTGTCCATGATACAGAAAATAGTACTACTTACAACTATTCTTCGGGTAACATATGGCCCAACGTGGTTAATGATAATTATGGTGATGTTAGAAAGGAATTTTGCTTTGTGCCTGCCGATAATAACTCGAACTTGCCGTATCCTGTCGGTAGCGAATATGCCGTTTTTGCCAACGTTTCCAATGCAAATATAGTGTATAGCAGACTTCGTGTGGACGACGAAAATACCTATAACCATAATAGCTGGTACTGGTACGGTGCGCCTAGCAACATCAAATCCCGAATTATGACTAATATTATGTTTGAGGAAGATAATGAAGATACGTACTACCATATTGTACAATGGTTTGAACCGAATATATTGCCGAAGCGAACGGAATTGGCAAACTCGGAAGAATTGATTTCTGTTGATGCTCCGCTTTCTCCTGTCGTTAGGGGTATTGATCATTCTGCGGTGGATGTCGAAATCAAGACTGCGGGGACTGCCAAGGTTTCCATTGTCAATGCCAATGGTGCCGTTGTTGCAAAGATTGTTAAAGAAAATCTCCAGCCAGGTTTCCATCGTGTAGAATGGCATTCTGGAATCGTTCCCAACGGGCGTTATATCGTGACCGTTGAACAGAATGGCAAGACCAATGCGAAAAATGTCATTTTGAAATAAAAAAGTTTTCAACTTGATTGTACACAAACAAAAAGGGCCCGGTGAAAACCGGGTCCTTTGCCGTCATATATTGTCTTTTCAGATTATTTCCTGCGGCGCTTTTCTTCGTCCTTTTTCTCCTGCACAATCGCGTCGATGACGGCGGCGACGGTCAGGTTGAAGATGTCGTGCACGGAGGCGTCGGAGTCGGTGAAGTGCACCGGCTTGTTCAAGCCCATCTGCACGGGACCGATGGATTCGCCTACGCCCATTTCCAAAAGCATCTTGCAAGTCGTATTTGCAGAGGAGAGGCACGGGAAAATGAGCGTGTTGACTGTCTGGCCCTTGAGTTTGTTGAAGGGGTACTTCGTGTCGCGTAGTTCCTTGTCGAGCGCCACGTTCACTTGCATTTCGCCGTCGAGCACGTAGTCGGGGAACTGTTCGTGAATCATGCGCACTGCGTCACGGGCCTTGTTGGCCGTACCGCGGGCCGCTTCCTTGTCAGATCCAAAGTTCGCGTAGCTGAGCATCGCCATCACGGGTTCGTGCGCGAAGAAGCGGACGGCGTCGTGCGTGAGCTTCACGATGTCAACGAGCGTTTCGGCGTCGGGATCGCGGTTCACGAGTGTATCGGCCAGGAAGAACGTCCCCTTGCGGGTGCTCAGGATGTGCATGGCTCCAAAGTGCTTGTACTCTTCGCGGATGCCGATGATTTCCTTCGCAAGTTCGATGGTCTCGGAGTACTTGGAGTAGCCGCCGGTAATGAGTGCATCGGCGTCGCCTTCCTTCACCATCATCATGCCGAAGTGGTTCGGTTCGAACATGTCGTCGCGGGCTTCTTCAAACGTCACGCCGTTACGGCCGTTCTCTTCGGCGTAAATGGCGGCGTACTTGCGACGGCGTTCGAATTCTTCGGGCGAACGCGGGTTCACGATCTTGATGCCCGTGAGGTCGAGCTGTTCCTTGTTCGCCATCATCTGGATGCGTTCGGGGTTGCCGAGCAGAATCGGATGGGCGATGCCTTCGATCTTGGCCTGCACGGCGGCCTTGAGCATGTTGAGGTTTCCGCCTTCGGCAAACACCACGCGCTTGGGGTTGCTGCGGGCGGTATCGCTGAACTGGCGGATGAGCTTGTTGTCGTAGCCCATCATGTCGCGGAGCTTGTCGTAATAGGCGTCCCAGTCGGTAATCGGTTTGCGGGCCACTTCGCTCTCGATGGCAGCCTTAGCGACGGCAATGGAAACTTCCGTGAGGAGGCGCGGGTCCAAGGGCTTCGGAATCAGGTATTCCTTGCCGAAGGTAAAGCGCTGGGCGTTGTAGGCGATGTTCACCACGTCGGGCACAGGCTGGTGGGCGAGGGCGGCAATCGCACGCACGGCGGCATGCTTCATGTGTTCGTTGATGCAGGTTGCGCGCACGTCCAAGGCTCCGCGGAAGATGTAGGGGAAACCGATGACGTTGTTCACCTGGTTCGGATAGTCGCTGCGGCCGGTTGCAAAGATCAAGTCGCCGCGGCTTGCCATGGCTTCTTCGTAGCTGATTTCGGGAGTCGGGTTCGCGAGTGCGAAGACAATCGGCTGGTCGGCCATGCTGCGGACCATTTCACGCGTGAGGATGTTGCCCTTGGAGAGGCCCACGAACACGTCGGCGCCCTTCATGGCGTCGGCGAGCGTTTCGATGTCGGTGCGGTCGGTCGCAAAGAAGGCCTTCGCCTCGGTGAGGCCCTTGCGGTCTTTGCGGATGACCCCCTTGCTGTCGCACATCACCAAGTTTTCCTTCTTGAGACCGAGCGACAGGTAGAGTCGCGTGCAGGCGCAAGCGGCTGCACCCGCACCGTTCACCACCATCTTCACGTTGCGGATGCTCTTGCCCGCGACTTCGATGGCGTTCAGGAGGCCTGCAGAAGAAATGATGGCCGTACCGTGCTGGTCGTCGTGCATCACGGGAATGTCAAGTTCGGCCTTGAGCGTGTCTTCGATTTCGAAGCATTCCGGTGCCTTGATGTCTTCGAGGTTGATGCCGCCGAACGTCGGGGCGATTCCCTTCACGATTTCGATGAACTTCTTCGGGTCCTTCTCGTTGATTTCGATGTCGAAGACGTCGATGCCGGCGTAAATCTTGAACAGGAGTGCCTTGCCTTCCATCACCGGCTTGCCCGCGAGAGCGCCGATGTCGCCAAGGCCGAGCACCGCCGTGCCGTTGGAAATCACGGCGACGAGGTTCCCCTTGCCGGTGTATTCGTAAGCGAGGTTGTTGTCGCGTTCAATCTCGAGACAGGGGGCGGCTACGCCCGGAGTGTAGGCTAGTCCCAAATCCGTCTGGGTGCTGTGCGGCTTGGTCGGCACGATTTCGATTTTGCCGGGTTTGCCCATGGCGTGGTATTCGAGCGCCTTTTCTTTCAAATCCTTGCTCATCCTTCTCTCCTTATATTATTACGGCGCCAAATTTAGAAATTTGGCGCCTTGCTGTAAAGATGACAGAATTCTTCAAAAAAAGTGCTTATTTTGCGTTGATTTTCGTGGTGACAAGTGTTTTTTGCTGTGTATAGACCTGCACGAAGTAGGTCCCGCGGCGCATTGTCCGGGCGATGGGTATCTGCATTTTTTCCGTGTCGAAGTCGTATTTGGCGACTACGCTACCGAGCGCGTCGAGGATGCGTACGTGCTTAAGCCCGCGAACATCTGTCTTGACGATGAGTTCCTGGTCCAGTACGAGGATGTCTGTCCGGAGTTGAATTGTGCCGTTCGGAGCGAAAAGGGTGGTGTCTTTCGATGCGTTCTTTGATGCCGAAGAACGGTGCCTTGTGGATGAAGATGATGCGGAGCTAGATATCGTATGTGACGATGTTTTTTTGGAGGAGCTTGAACCGGTGCTGGGATTCAATGCGGCAGAGGAACTCGATGCGGCTGCGGAGCTCAACTCAGCTGAGGAACTTAAAGCAACGGCAGAACTCGATTCGGGTTCAGGTTCCGTGCATTTTACTTCGATGCCGTCCTTTGTCGCAAAGCAGACCTTGTCTTCGCCTTCCTTGATGGCATTGTAGACGCCCACTTCTCCGAACTTGAAATCCTTAAACGTCTTGTTTTTGGATAAATTAAGTGCGGCTGTTATTCCGTAGTGCTCTTTATCCTGGTTTGGATAATATTCCCACGCCCTTTTATCGTAGTCAATGTGCCAGATGAGAATACCCATATTGGCTGTATCGGAAACGGCCTTGTCCCACCCGATTCTTGGGCGGTATTCGATGACGTAGTATTCGTCGTTGTTCTTGGGATTGGTCACGCTGTATGCCTTGTTCGCGTCTATCATTTCCAGCGCGTACAATTCAACTGACGGCTTTAAGTCGGGAATGGTCATCCAACCCATGGATTCGCGTTCGAATGCGCTGTATTTGGGAGGGCATCTTCCCATTTGGTAACTTCGGGTGGTGCCGTTGTACATCCCTTGCGCCATGATTTCGTATGGGCCGTAGGGTTCCGAGTCGTTTTCGTCGGGTGTATAGAAGTCCGGCAATCCGAGAATATGGCTGAACTCGTGGATGAAAACGCCAATGCCGTTATGGCCGGATTTAATATAGGCCATGGGGTCAGACATTTCGGCAATGAGCAGATAACGGTCGAATTTGTATCCGTTGTAGTCGTTTCCCCACTTGTTGTTTGAAGTGCTGTGATTGCGGCTGCCCCACCAACCTCCGGTGTAGCCTGTGTACAATTCGGGGTTGGTGTATGTCGTATAGTAATACATGTGGCCCCAAAGGTCCGATCCGGCTTCGGTTCCGGCGAGGACCACGCCAAATCCATCGATGTACTTGTCTCCGTCCTTGTCGTATTTGGACAGGTCTCCCATATCCTTTATGGCGGCGTCAATCGCCGCTTTGACGAATTTACCCTCGCCCTCGCCACCTGCGTCTCCGGCTTCGGTTGACGGAAGGTCAATCTTTACCGGGTAAACATCGAATGTCGGGTTGAACAGGCTGTCCGATGAGACGAGGAAATAATCGTGGACGCTTCCGTAATGCCCGTCTTCGGAAAATCCGACCTCGTTCAGGGAACGCCTGTACCAGGCGGTGTCGCCGAAATCGCGGTCAGCTGTCGAAACCAGGAAAACAGGGAAACGGTTTTCTCCCTTCGTGAAGGTCAATGGTTTGGGGCGATAAAGAGCCTTGCGGTTTTCTTGGGCCTTGTGCTGGAAATTTGAAAGCAAATCCCTTTGCTCAGGGTAGCGGAAAGTTTGGTTCTTGATGTGCTTGCCGATAATTTCGCGCTGGTTTAAACCTTTCAAGAAAGATTTGTCACTGGTGGATCTTTTGTCGGCGTTGTGCGCCTTGCGCCCAGAAGCTGTCGCGTTAGCGTCGGCATAGACGTAATCATTTATGGAATCGCGCACCACGAGATAGCCGTCGATCGTCGTGGCGTAATGGTAATGCTCGTCGCCGTATTGCAGAATGGTTAGGCAGTCCCCGTTTGATTGGGGGATGCATGTTGCCACCGGACTTGCGGGACGTGCCGCAGTTATGGCTGTTGTGCCCATAATGCACAGGAAAGTCAGTTTAAGGAACCTCATATCCTTAAAATACTTTAATATCCGGAAAATGCACCTGATGAAGGAGATAAAATCGTTGTCTGTTTCACAATAAAAGGCCACGATATGCTCGTGACCTTGGATTGTTTAATTTTTTTATGAGTTTAATTAGTCATTCATCATGTGGTTGTAGAACTTGCGGTAGTGATCGCGGTCTTCCGTCTTGCGGACGGCGATGGCGTCTTGCGGATGGCGGTTGAGCATGCCCGTAATCATCTGCGGGATGATATAGCCCCATTCGTACTTCTGCTGCAACGGGAGGAAGAGTTCCTCGATGGCATCGAGAACCGGGCGCAAATCGTATTTCGGGTTCTTGAGGAAGCTGAGCAAAAGTTCGGTGGTGCAGTTGCCCGCGCCGCGGCCCATGCCCGAAACAGAACCGTCGAGGTAGTCCACGTGGTTGATGATGGCCTGGATCGTGTTGGAGAAGGCGAGCTGCTGGTTGTTGTGGCCATGGAAGCCGAACTTCTTGTTTTTCACGATGCTCTTGTAACGGGCGAGTTCCTTGTCGATATCTTCCTGGTAGAAGGCGCCGAAGCTGTCGACGAGGTAGAGAACGTCTGCGTGGCATTCTTCCTGCACCTGGTGGAGCGCTTCGTCAAGTTCCGGGCCACGGTCGCGGCTTACAGCCATGATGTTGAGTGTTGTCTCATAGCCCATGTCGTGGAAGGCGTTCACCATGCTGATACCCTTGTCGATGTTCTTGACGTAGCTTGCCACGCGGAACATCTGATAGGGGCTTTCGGATGCGGGCTTCACGGCGTCCATGTTCACGCGGCCCACGTCGGCCATCACGGCCATTTTCATCTTGGATTCAATGCCGTCCTTGACCTTCCAGAGCAGGTCGTCGTCGCAGAACTTCCACGGGCCGTATTCCTTGGGGTCGAAGAGTTCGGGGGAGTTTTTATAACCCATTTCCATGTAGTCGATGCCGGCTGCAGAAAGGAGCGTGTATAATCTACGCACGAATTCAAGAGAAAAATCGTGCTTGTTGACGAGGCCGCCGTCGCGGATGGTGCAGTCGAGGACTTTGATGGTTTCGTAGTACATAGTGGCTATGAGGTCGCTTCGCTTTGAGGTGTGGGCTCGCCGCAAGCGGCTTTGAGGTTAAGGTTTATTGTTGTGAAGACAAACATAGATTATTAAGATGGAGACTGCAATAGGAGAAAAAGAAGGACGTGCGAAAAAGTGTGTTTTCTACGCTAAATATGCGTATATAATGATTGAAATGGCTTTATTCTTCAAAATTTGTTGTGGCGGAATATTTGAAAAAAGATTTCCTGTCTTTTTCCTGGCAAAAATACTTAAGGTGTTCGGTCTTTCAAAAATAGGTCAAGAAGTCTTCTTAGTTTTGAATTACGCTAAATATGCGTAGAATGATGCTAGGACAATCTTGTCTCTTTTTCCCATGTCTCGGAATCGTGTGGGTTTGCCCGTGCTGTTTCGGCTGGTTATTCGGTGGAACATCATTCGTTGTCTTGGGTCACAAGAAAAAAGGTTTACATTTCTTTTGCCCACCAATAGTATAGATTATGGACATGCACAATAAAATTTCGTATTCCTTTGTCCCACTTTTGGTTGCGTTGGCTGCTGGCAGCGCATGGTCCGAAGTCAAGTTTTTCTACAACCAGGTCGGCTACGATACTGGACTCCCCATAAATGTCATTGTCAGGAGCGACAACTCGCTGGATGGCGCCGAGTTCAAGTTGATTTCTAGCGGAAACACGGTGAAGTCGGGTACGCTTTCTTCCGGTACCAATCCGGACAACTGGCTGAACAACGGCAAGTTCTATGTGGCGGACTTGGGTAGCGATGTTGCTGCCGGCACCTACACTTTGCAGGTCAGCGAAAATGGCCAGCCACAAAATTCCGGCGAGTTCAAGGTCGAAGACAACGCCTTGGCGCAGAAGACTCTTTCTACGGTGCTCGATTACTTCTACAACGATCGCGCCGAGAACGAGACCATCAAGAACCAGGACAAGAGTTTGCCCATTTACAAGGGCGATGGAAAGACTCGCGATGTGCACGGCGGCTGGTACGATGCCAGTGGTGACGTGAGCAAGTACCTTTCTCATCTTTCCTATGCAAACTACCTGAACCCGCAGCAGATACCGCTGACCGTGTGGGCTCTTGCGTTTACTGCCGAACGCATTCCGGCCCTGCTCGGCAAGACGTCGACCAAGGCCAAGACCAAGGACGAGGCCGTGTACGGTGCTGACTTCCTGTTGCGCATGCTCGATGAACAAGGCTTCTTCTACATGACGGTTTTCGACAAGTGGGGCAACCCGTTTGACAAACGCGAAATTTGTGCGTTCGTCGGGCCCGATGGCGACAAGTCAAGTCAATACCAGACAGCGTTCCGCGAAGGCGGTGGCATGGCGATTGCGGGCTTGGCTCGTGCGGCGCAACTCAAGACGAATGGCGATTCCACAAGCGAACAGTACCTCGCTGGTGCCAAGCGCGCCTATGCGCATCTGACTTCCAAACAAAGTATCGGCGGAAATTGCGAATACTGTGACGACAACAAGGAAAACATCATTGACGACTATACGGCGCTCCTTGCCGCGACCGAACTTTATGAGGCTTCGCATGATTCCAGCTATTTGAAGGATGCCGGCAAACGCGCGGAACACCTTGCAGGCCGTCTCAGTGATGATGGCTATTTCTGGAGTGACGATGCCAAGACGCGCCCGTTCTGGCATGCAAGCGATGCGGGGCTCCCGCTGGTTGCCCTGGTGCGTTATATGGAAGTGGAAGCCAATGCTAGGGAATATGAGCCGTGCCCGGCCAATACGGAGTGTACCGTGGATTACACTCCGGAATTGAAGACCGCCAAGGCTGCGGCCAAGAAGCATTTTGACTGGCTTTTGAAGGTGACGGGGAAGGTGGACAATCCGTTCGGCTATGCCCGCCAGACCTACAAGACGAATGGTGCCATCAAGGACGGGTTCTTTATCCCGCACGACAACGAATCCAATTACTGGTGGCAGGGCGAGAGCGCCCGTATCGCAAGCCTTGCTGCGGCTGTTTTATACGCTCACCGCATCTTGGAAGCTGACGGCGATGCTGGTGCCGACAAGTATGCTGTCGACCAGCTGGACTGGATTCTGGGCAAGAACCCCTATGCCACTTGCATGATGCAGGGAAAGGGGACCAAGAACCCGCAGAAGTATGATGGACAGTCTGAGTTCGATGCCACTCTCGATGGCGGTATTGCAAACGGCATCAGTGGCAAGAATCAGGACGGTTCGGGAATTGCTTGGACCGACGACGGCGTTGCTGCTGTAGGCTTTGATGCTCAGAAGGAAGCTTGGCAGGTGTGGCGCTGGGACGAGCAGTGGCTGCCGCATAGCACGTGGTACTTGATGGCTGTCGCTGTCCGTTATGACGAGGTAAAAGTGAAAATCCCGGCCCTGCCGGATCCGCTGCCGCCTATTGATACGGCGGATGCCGATTCGTCGAATGATAAGCCGGGTAAAGATGACGATGCTATTCCTCGCGTAGAAAAACTCCTGCCGCATCTCAATATCTCGGTGAACGGTAACGCAATCCATATTGAATTGTCTGGCCGTGCGGGCGAGACGGTGCAGGTGTTCAACCTTTCGGGCAAGTGTGTCCGAACCGAAAAGCTTGTCGGACATTCCGTGACTATTCGGATGCCGGAAAACCAAGGCGGAATCTACCTTGTGAGGGTGGGTAAACTTGGAATCCGAAAGATTGTGATAAGATAGCAGGTGGGCCGCGGAAAGCGGCCCTTCTTTTTATTTCTTCTTGAGCAGTGTGCCCGTCACGGCCTTGTCGTGGTCGAACGTAGCTGCGGCAATCGATTGCACCTGCGATGCGGTCACCTTGTTCAGGTTCTCGGCCCAGTCGAGGAATATGCGGTAATCGCCGTACATTTCGTACCAGGCGAGCATTGTGGCTACGTTTTCCATGTCGGTGAGGCTACGGACTAGGCCTGCGTAGGCATGGTTCTTTACGCGCTGGAATTCGCGTTCGCTTACGGGGGTCACCTTCAGCTTTTCGAGCTCTTCCCAAACAATTTTCTCGACCTTTTGCACGTCGGCGTCGGGGCGCAGGTTCACGCGGACCGAGAATTCGGATACGTACTTGTTGGGGCTGTTGCTTGCGCTGGTGCTGACGGCGAGCTTTTCTTCTTCGACGAGCCTTTTGTACAGGCGGCCGGAGCGTCCGTTCAGGACGCCCTCGACGATGTCGAGCGCGTAAAGCGACGGGTCACCCACCTCGGGTGTCTTGAATACCAAATTGAACAGGTTCGGCGCATCGGGTCGCGTCACGGCGAGTCGCTTTTCGCCGGCCTGCTCCGGGTCGCGGATGGTGAGCGGTGGGAATTCCTCGCCGGCAGGAATCGCGGCGAAGTACTTCTTGACCAAATCCATCGTGGCCGCCGTATCCAAATCGCCAGCCAGCACGAGGATGGCGTTGCGCGGTTTGTAATACTTGCGGTAATGTTCTTCGGCCATTTCGCGAGTCAGGTTGTCGATATCGCTTGGCCAGCCGATAGTCGGCACGCGGTACGGGAATGCCTCGTAAATCAGTGAATTCAGGCTTTCGTAGTAACGGCCTGTGGGCTTGTCGTCGTAGCGCATGCGGCGTTCTTCGCGCACGACGGAGCGTTCGGAATAGAATTCGCGGAGCACGGCGTTTTGCATGCGGTCGGCTTCGAGCCACATGAACAGTTCAATCTTGTTCTTGGGGAGCGTCACGATATAGGCTGTCATCAAGTCTGTCGTGAACGCGTTGAGCCCAGTGCCGCCAGCGGCCTGGTAGGCTCCCCACAGTTCGTCTTTCACAAAAATCTTGCGATGCTCGTTCAGCACGGAATCGTGCTTTGCGTTTAGATCTTTGAGCTTTGCCGTGTCCCCGGCCAGTTTCGCGGAACGGATGAGCGCTTGCAGACTATCCTGTGTCTCCATAAAACGCGCATCGGCAACGCTGTCCGAGACGCCGACCTTCTTGGTGCCCTTGAAGAGCTCGTGCTCCAGGATGTGCGCAAGGCCTGACTTGCCCGGGACTTCGTGTACCGAGCCTGTCACGTAGAACAAGCGGCAGCTTACTGTGGGCGCCTGCTTGTTGGGGTGCAGCAAAACCGTGAGCCCGTTGGGGAGAACTTCCTTGTGTACAGGGAGGTTTACCGCGGCCAACGCAAAGGCCGGAACAAGGGCTATGCCGAAAATCGTGCGGAAGAAATGACGTGTCATGGCAAACAAGATAGCACTTTTTCGCGTCACAAACAAAACCGACTCCTGTCTAGGGCCGGTTTGCTAAGGGTTTGGCTTGTCGCCGAGTTGTGTTGAACCCTAGAGGTCCTTGATGGCGAGCAGTTTTCCCATGTCTTCGAGGTTGATTTCGAAATCCAGGTTCGCGTTTTGGCGAATGTGTTCGGGGCTTGCCGATTTGGGGATTGGCAAGAGGCCCAGTTGCAACACGAATCGGCTTGCTAGCTGGGGTACCGACACACCGTATTTTTCCGCCATTGCGCAGATCTCGGGCACGCTTGCGAGGCGGCCCGTGGCGTTTGGCGAATAGGCCTGCACCAAAATGCCGTTGGTGTGGCAATATTCAATGAGTTCTGTCGGGACATGCCCGATATGCACGCGAATCTGGTTTACGGCGGGCATCACGCGACAGCCTTCCATTATGTTGTCCAAATCCTCGATTTCGAAATTCGACACGCCGATAGCGCGGAAACGCCCGGCAACGTAGGCTTCTTCCATGGCGCGCCAGACTTCCAGATTCTCGCCATAGTAATCCCGCCCCTTGAAGGGGCTATTCATCTCGCTCCAGGGTTTGGGCGCGTGGATGAGCATGAGGTCTATGTGCCGGCAGTCCAGCCGCACGAGTGATTCTAGGATGTTTTTCTCGGCTTCTTTGTACGACTTGACTTCGGCGGGAATTTTGGAGGAGACGAAAATGCTTTCGCGGTGAATGCCAGTGGCGGCAAGGCCCGCGCGGATGCCTTCTCCCACACCTTCCTCATTTTCGTAGGCAATGGCGGTATCGATATTCTTGAAACCGGCGTCGATAGCCGCTGCAACGGCGGTTTTTGCCGTTCCGTTGGGAACTTGCCAAGTCCCAAGCGCAACCTTCGGAATCCGCTGGCTGTTATTCAGTTTGTAGAACTCGTCGAGAACCATGATCACCTCCCGTGAAAATGAATACGCTGGAGCGCATCTATTTTATTATAAACAAAAAAAGGCAAAAAGAACCACCTCGGGAACACCCATGTTGGAATATTCACTATAGTGGTTGTTTTTTGCTTGTTTAGCGGGTTATTGTCTTGGTTTCGCCGCGGGCGGCCCGTTCTGGAGTGTACGGGTCAATATGGACAAGCGCGTCGACCACGTTTTCGCCACAGTCAATGAGCTTTTGTTCCACATCTTCGGCAATGTCGTGGGCGGCCAGCAAGGTCATGTCGGCAGGGACGACAATATGCAAATCTACGTGCAAGTCGTTACCCACATACCGCGTGCGGAACCCGTGGATGCTGATGACTTCGGGGAAGGATAGGGCAATATTTTTTAGCTTCTCCGAAACTTCCTTGGATGCGCCCTGGTCTGCCACCTGGTGGATTCCGGGCCATGCAATGTCCTTGGCGGAGTGCAAGATGAAAAAGGCTACGATGATGGCTCCGACGGCATCGGCAAACCAGAGTTCCGGTATGGCGATGACGGTCACGACGGCGACAACTACGGGAATGGAACTGAACGCGTCGCTCCTGTGGTGCCAAGCATTGGCTTCTAGGGCTTGGCTTCTAATTCGCTGGCCCGCCTTCTTTGTATAATGGAACAGGGCTTCCTTGACGAGGATGGAAACTAGGGCCATGACAGCTACGGGAAATTCTGGCTTCTTACATTCGCCGGCGATCAAGTTGCAGACGGCGTTGTAGCCGATTCCGATGCCGACGACGGCCACGGCAATGCCGATGCAAATGGTAATCAACGTCTCGAAGCGGCGGTGCCCGTAGGGGTGCTCTGCGTCTGGTGGCGAGTTCCAGAAATGGCTCCCCACGATGACGGCAATATCTGTGATAAAATCGGATGCGCTGTGGATGGCGTCGGCGACGAGGGCCTGCGAGTTGCCGAGCGTGCCCACGACAAATTTTGCGATAGAAAGAACGGCGTTCCAGGCGAGCCCTACCCAGGTCACCTTGCGAACTTCGGCACTGTCATCTTTCTTGCGAACGCGCGTCATGTGCACTAAACTAGTAAATAAGCAAGTTTGCTGAAGCGAATTATTATTTAAAATCCCCAATAAGCCATGTTTTTTTAATCAACGAACCGTTTTCACGAATGAGTTTTTCTTATTTCTATTTCAGGGATTTCTTGTAGTCTTCGCAGCGCTTCTTTTGGCGTTCTAGGATTTATCTAATGAAGGACTCTCATAATAGTATAGCCGGAATCTGTATCATATGTTTGAATATTGCTATACACAGGGGCTTTAACAAAGGCTGTATCGCCTCGGACTTCTTGATATTCGGGTTTTAAGCTTCCGTCGGGTTTGTATAGGTTCTCTTTTTTTTCTCCAATAATGTATTCTTTTATAATTTGATAGTTCTGCCAAAAGATATAGTGAACAACGCCCACCCTATTTGTCTGTTTATGGATGTCGTTTAGGAAATCAAACTCGTCTACAAAAGAAGATCCATCTGCGTATACTACCGAATCTACAGAAACGTCTTCACAATCTTTGAAGAAACGGGTAACCTCTTCGCCAGTAGAGCTGTAATGATCTTTGTCATGTTCGATTTTATTGACTTTGAGAATCACCGTTCTTCCGTTAATCACTCTTTTTTCTGTTCCAAGGTCTTGACTCCTGATAAGAACCGTATTCGAAATTTGTTGACTGCTATCAGTTGCAGATGTGAGTGAAATGAAAAGAAAAATAATTAGTATAAAAAAAATCATTCGTTGCATAGAACTAAATATACCTTTGTTAATAAGTATATGGTTTCAGAACCATCCTTTATCCAAAAGCTTAGTTTCAAGAAAAACAGTATCTCCGTGAACGCTTTTATAATAAGGAAGCAAATTTCCGTTCTTATCCTTCAGACGCGCTTTGTCTTCCATGTTGATTATATAAGATTTTATAATCTTTCCATGATTGTCATATTGATTAAAATGTTCTTCACCCGATATATAGCGGAATCTCTTTAAAGAACCATGTTTTTCCGCGATTTCATAAGTTCCATCGGGATTAACCACGGAATCCTTAAAATACAATTCTGTTCCAACACTTTCATAGGAATATTCAAGATGCACACCATCAAATGTCGAATCCCTTCGCACGGCTTCATTTACTTTGATTGTGTCTCCTTTAAAACTAATAATATTTATAACAACAGACTTTCCAAATTTTGTTCCTTTTGGCGAGTACTCTTCAGATGCGGTAGCAAGTGTAAAGAGTGCAAACATAGAAAAGAATATTACCTTTGAGAACATGATATGGACGCCCTATTTTGATTTGTTGGATTTTTTCTAATTAATGAACTGGCCGTCACTTTTGTACTCTGGATCCCAAAAAACAGTATCGCCACGGATTTCTTTATAAATAGGAAGTAATTTTCCCTTGTCGTCATATAAACGCGCTTTTTCTTTGCCGATGGAAAAAATTTGTATTAAATGATTTTCATTGTTGTATATGAAAAAAGTCTGTTCGCCGGATTCTTCTCGTTGCCTCGTCACATGACCGCGTTGTTCGTTTATATAATATGTTCCATCTGAATATACAACGGAATCTATTGTTACTCCATTTCCACTCTTGTGGAATGTGGTACGCATTTTTTGCTTTTCCACCATATATACGTTGACTTCAATCGTGTCTTTCCCGTAAACGAGTTTTTCTTTGCCAAGATCAACAACACCGGCAGGTAGGCAATTGCTTTCATCTCCCCAGGCGAGGGTGAAAAATAACGATATAAACAGGATGAATTTCAGGGGCATGTTTTTCTTCTTCTTGCTTTTCTGCTGCCTTTTAGAATATACTTTATTTTGAACAAAAAAAGGAACCCTTGCGGGTCCCTTCTCAGTATTTTTTCTGCTCTTTCAAACCCTTAGGTATCTTTGCGCTTGTAGAGGTAGCCTTCTTCGTCTCTGAGCATTTCTTCTTTTTCGTAGCTGTTTCCGTCTTCGCATTTGAAAAAAAAGTCCTCTTGCAGGTTCTGGTAGGTGAAATCTTGAGTTCCTGCGGTGTTGGTTCTTGTTCTGTATGTTATTTTACAGTTGATGGTTGAGTCTTTCGCTAGTTTATAAGGAAAATCCGTACTTGCTTCCGCTTCTTCTATGTCCTTCGCAATTTTTTCTTTTGTCGGGATCCATTTGCCATCGTCTGTATAATCTTGTTGTATGAGCAAGCCCTTCTGGGGAAGAAAATATGGGCTGCCGGGATACATGCTTCCGTCGTCGCACTTGAATATGGCATAGTCATGGTTTTGGTCGGCACAAACGGGTTGTTGTATAGTGCCATAAAGGGGTGTGTTTTCCTGAAGTTCGGCAATGACTTGCGATCGAGGCTTGGACGAAGGACAAAAAGATATGTGGTGGTATGTCGAATCCTTGCAGTGGACGGAGGGGTCGTTGTCTAGCGTATAGGGGTAGTCGGGATTGACATAGGTGGAACTGCTTTCGGGAGTGATTGCATCGCTGGATGAACTTTCCGCAGGCGCCGTTTCGCTTGAGGTCGGTGTTACGCTACTGCCGGGAATATCGGAACTTTCTGGCGGAATGGTCACGTCGGGCGCGGAGCTGGAATCGTTATCGCAGGCGGCCCAAAAGAGGGCGGCGATGCATAGGGCGATTTTACGTTTGCTCTTTCGAATAGACATAATTACTCCTCGAAAAACGGTTTCCTATAAAGGAATATACATTTGAAAAAATAGTACGTATAGCTTATGCGAAAATCTCTTTTGACAAATTGTAAAAAAGGAACCCTTGCGGGTCCCTTTTTAGTATTGCCTTTCGACAGGCTCAGGGCACTTGTAAGTTTGCTGAGCTTGCCGAAGCAACTTGTGCGGCTCTTACTTGATGATGAGCATCGAGTCGTCCCAAGCTTCGTGCTTTTCGAGGCCGAGGAGGTTGGCCGTCGTAGCAGCGATGTTGGAAAGACCCCAGTCGCCTTCCTTGAGGCCGAGCTTGCCGCCTGTGACGTTATCGTAAAGGATGCACGGCACCTTGTTGAGCGTGTGGCTCGTCTTGGCCTTGAACGTACCGTCCTTGTTGACCTTCGGCATGCCGGTCTTCTTGTCGATTTCGTACATTTCGTCGGCGTTACCGTGGTCAGCCGTGATGATAGCAACACCACCGAGGGCGTCAATCACCGGGAGCAAGCGGGCGAGGCCGATGTCCACAGCTTCGATAGCCATCGTAGCGGCGCGGAAGGAACCGGTGTGGCCCACCATGTCGCCGTTCGGGAAGTTGCAGCGGAGCGTCTGGTACTTGCCGCTCTTCAAAGCTTCGATCATGGCGTCGGTGATTTCGGCAGCCTTCATCCACGGGCGCTGTTCGAACGGAACAACGTCAGATTCAATTTCGAGGTAGGTTTCGCCGTCGAACTTGCTGGAACGGTTGCCATTCCAGAAGTAGGTCACGTGGCCGTATTTCTGCGTTTCGGAGCAGGCGAACTGCTTCACGCCCGTTTCGGCAAGCCATTCGCCGCTGGTTTCCTTGATGGCCGGAGGCGGCACGAGGAAGCGGTTCGGGAGCTTGAGGTCGCCGTCGTACTGGAGCATGCCGGCGTAGCAGACGTGCGGGAAGCGCTTGCGGTCAAATTCGCTGAAGGATTCTTCTTCGAAGGCACGGGTGATTTCGATGGCGCGGTCGCCACGGAAGTTGAAGAACACCACGGAGTCGCCATCGTTGATGGTTCCGACCGGCTGGCCGTCCTTCGCAATCACGAACGGAGGCAAGTCCTGGTCAATGGCCTTGGTTTCGCCACGGAGCGTTTCGATAGCCTGTGTAGCGTTGTCGAAGTAGCGGCCTTCGCCGAGCACGTGGGTCTTCCAGCCGAGTTCCACCATCTTCCAGTTAGCATTGTAACGGTCCATGGTAATCTGCATACGGCCACCGCCGCTAGCAATGCAGACGTCGAATTCCGGGCTGCGCAGTTCGTCCATGAACTTTTCGAACGGGCCCACATAATCGAGAGCGGAGGTTTCCGGCACGTCACGACCGTCGAGGAGGATATGCACACGAACCTTCTTGAGGCCTTCCTTCTTGGCCTGGGCGACCATGGCCTTGAGGTGGCTGATGTTGGAGTGAACGTTACCGTCGCTGAAGAGGCCGATGAAGTGGAGCACGGAACCGTGATCACGCACGTTGGAGGCGATTTCCTTCCAGGCGTCGCGGCCGAAGATGTCGCCGGAGACGATGGCGTCTTGCACGAGGGCGGCACCCTGGTTGTACACCTGGCCGGCACCGATAGCGTTGTGGCCCACTTCGGAGTTACCCATGTCTTCGTTGGTCGGCATACCCACGGCGCGGCCGTGAGCCTTCAGGAGCACGTTCGGGTACATCTTGAAGAGGTTGTCGAGGGTCGGGGTGCGGGCAGCCTTGATGGCGTTGCCTTCGACCTTATCGGTGATGCCAAAACCGTCCATCACGATGGTGACGACGGGTCCCTTGATACCGGGGAAGTTGGAAAGTTTCTTGAGCATGATTTACTCCGTATTTAAATTTACGGGCGAAAATTTAGAAAAATAAAAAGGTTCCCCAAAGGAGGGGAACCGTTGAAAATCGGTGTTTTGTGACTTATTTCTTTTTAAACATGAAGATGGTCAGGTCAAAGTTGCCGTTTGTATCCGGAGTGTCCGATTTTTCCTGCAACGTGAATGCGTAGAATCCGTCGCCCGTTTCTGCGTTGTAGTTGGGGCCGATCGCAACATAGAACATGAACGATTCAAATTCGCATGTTGCTGCAAGGCTGCTCTTTTTGAATCGGAAGTCGCTCAGGTGCGCTTGCTCAGGCAGTTTCTTGATGGTCCAGTCATCACTAAAGTCTTTATCCTTTTTGTTGCTGTAAGGCGCCACTTGTATTCCGTTTTTGCCATGCACTGTAATCTTTCCAGTCAATTCATCGGCTGTGAAGACAAGGTCTGCTGTGGCGTTTGAAACAGAAGTTCCTGTTTCAAGCGAAATGCCGGTGGCATTCTTTGTTCCGATATTAATCACGAACGGAGCGAGTTCTACGGATTGCGCGGCCAATTGTTCTTGTGATTGTGGCGGGGTCTCTTGAACCTCTTCACAGTGTTTTTGATCGCGTACAAACATTACTGAGTCTATGGAAACAAACATATTGGGGACATTGATATCGTATGTGGCATTGTAAACTGCGTAGAGCATGAATGTTCCGCAGTCGCTCTTGTTGTTGTCTGTGATGTTGGCAGAAAGGCTACCCCAGTTGATATTTGGGGTCGGCGCTGAGAGGCTGTTGTATGAGAGCTGTAGCGGTGTTTGTTGGCGTGCACCGGTTTCTGTAACCTTTGCAAGGATTAAAGAAACCTCGGTAAATGCTATTTCGGCATCGGCCGGAATGGCTGTGGTGTCCAACAAGTCGAGTATTGCACCGCCTTCGATTTTCGCGAAAGTCCCGTCACCATTGAAATCAACGCTCAATGGACGTGGAACAATGGGAGAAAGTTCGGTTGGCGTGGCAAGATCAGGGGGTTGATCCACAGTAGTAGTGGTTGTACCCGGATCGGAAGGGCTTGAAGATTCGTCATCGGAACATGCTGTGAACCCAACCAATGCAATTGCACTTGTTGCAATCATCAATAGATAGTGTGAAAATGGGAGTTTCATAAATCACCTCTTTTGTCTTTTCGTCTGTGCTTAAAAATAAACAAAAAAATAAAAAAACATACAATATAAGGAATTTGAATCAAAAAAATGTGACCAAATTGGCCTCCAAGTGTGTTAAAAAACACTTACAAATGCAAAAAACTCCGAAAGTTGCTTAAAACCTTCGGAGTTTTCTGAAAAATTAAGGATTCTTTAGGAAAATACTACTTCTTGTAGTAGATGATTGTCAGAGGCCTGTCTCCATTTACGTTAGGAATGTCCTTCTCATCAAGAGTGAGTGCAAAGAAATCGTCCCCAGTATCGGCGTTGAATGCAGGACCAACAACAACCCAGAATGCGTCAACGTCGAATTCGGCTGCGGATTCGGCGAGCTTGTTCTGTGAGAATCTAAAATTGCTTATGTGTGCGGGGGTTGGCGGCAGCCTCTTTTTGGTCCAGTCGTCACTAAAGTCTTTATCATTTTTGTTATTATATTTAGCGACTTGATAACCATTGACTCCAAAGAGTGTGAGCTTACCATTTTCGTCTGCTTCCATTCTAATTTGGGCTTGTGCCATAGGAACTTCAATGCCTTCGGTGAACGAGAAACCATTGATTGCCGAGGTGGACATCTTGCCAATGTATTGGTTGAATTCTGCTTCTGATTCGATGGCATCTGCGGCAGAAGACGATACCGGCTCCGGATCCGGCTCGCAGGCTTGGGCCGAGCGGACGAATTCTACAGAATCAACCGACGAAAACTTGTCGGGAATTTCGAGGTCGTTTGTTGCTTTGAGAACGACATATAGCTTGAATGTTCCGCACTGCGTTTTTTCTGTGTCAGTTATGCTTGTTTTCATGGCGCCAAGATTGACGGTTGCTCGCGGGAACTCGGGCTTTTCATAATAGAGCTGAAGTAGAGCTGGAGCATTCTGCCCCATTTCGTTCACATAGGCAAGTATAAGTTCGACATCGGTGAATACCGGGTCGTTGTCGTTATCGGCGTTTGTTGTTGTGTCAGCGCCGTCTAGCGTGGCGCTTCCTTCAAACTTAATGAATGTTTCATTACCATTGATTTCAGCTACAGGCGGCTGGAAGCGGATGGGGGAGTTTTCCGTTATTGTAAAGGAAGACAGGATTGGCGTTTCGGACGAAGATGAAACTACAGGATCTTCTTTATCCGGGGCCGAGGGGTCGTTGCTGCCACCACATGCAAACATTACACCAGTAAATGCTGCAAAAAGAGCAAGCAGAGATACACTCTTTATAATGTCGTATTTCATTTTGTTTCCTCTCTATATATATAATCCTTGAAAATAAACAAAAAATGTGAAAATGTGTCCATTCCGATATGTAAAATTCAGTATAAAAAGGGGTTTTATTCTAAAAAGAGTGAGAAATTTAACGTATTTTTGTAAAAAAATGGTTGCACGGCTGAATCCTTAAAAAAAAGACCTACTTAAGTCCCCTGATAATGTCCCTAATCCTTGCAGCTTCCTCAAAGTCGAGACGTGCGGCAGCCTCCTTCATCTGGCGCTCCAGGTTTTCCAGTTGTGAGTTGTCAGTTGTGAGTTGTGAGTCTCGAACCTCGGACCTAGAGCCTTTCTTTCGTCTTTCGTCTTTCGTCTTTCGTCTAGAACTGGGCTGTAGCGGTTCCATCGGGCGGATGCCTCCGGAGGTCCCTGAGCTTGTCGAAGGGCCGTCGTCTTCCCAGTTTTCGTCGACGGAATCATCGCCGTCTATTCCGAGCGGGTCGTTGATTCTCAGGTCGTCTTCTAGCTTGCGGGTCACGGACTTCGGCGTGATGCCGTGTTCCTTGTTGAATTCTTCCTGAACGCTGCGGCGACGGGCGGTTTCGGTGACGGCCTTCTCCAGACTGTCGGTCATGTTGTCGGCGAATAAAAGTACGGTGCCGTTCACGTTGCGGCTTGCGCGTCCCATCGTCTGGATAAGGCTGCGGTAGTTGCGCAGGAATCCTTCCTTGTCGGCATCGAGAATCGCGACCATGCTCACTTCGGGCAGGTCGAGGCCTTCGCGCAGCAGGTTGATGCCCACGAGAACGTCGAATTCTCCGGTGCGAAGCCCGCGGATGAGTTCGTGGCGTTCCAAAGTTTTGATGTCGCTGTGCAGGTAACGCGCGCGAATGCCCGCTTCCACGAAGAAGTCGGTGAGGTCCTGCGCCATCTTCTTGGTGAGCGTCGTGACGAGCACGCGGTTGCCGTTTTTGACGACTTCCTCGATGCGGTACAACAGCACATCCATCTGGCCCTTGATGGGGAACATCTCGATTTTCGGGTCCAAAAGTCCGGTCGGCCTGTTGATTTGTTCGGTCACCACGCCGTTCGTCTTGGTGAGTTCGTAATCGCCGGGTGTCGCTGAAACGAAAAGCACCTGCTTGGGGTACATGTATTCGAATTCGGCGAAGTTCATCGGGCGGTTGTCGAGCGCGCAGGGGAGGCGGAACCCGTACTGCACCAGCGTCGTCTTGCGGCTCTTATCGCCTTCGGCCATGCCGCCCACCTGCGGGATACTCACGTGGGATTCGTCCACCATCAAGAGCCAGTCGTCGCCGAAGTAGTCGATGAGCGTGAACGGGCGTGTACCCGGTGCGCGGTTCTCGATAATACGGGAGTAGTTCTCGATGCCGCTGCACTGTCCCGTCTCGCGGATCATTTCCATGTCGTAGCGGGTACGGCTGCTGAGGCGTGCCGATTCCAGCACCTTGCCTTCCTTGTCGAGTTCCGCGAGGCGCTCGGTGAGTTCCACTTGCATGCGTTGCAAGATGCCCGCGCGGCCTTCTTCTTTGGTCACGAAGTGCTTTGCCGGAGCGATCGTCATCTCGTCCAGTTCCTGCGTGACTTCGCCGGTGACGATGTTGAAACGGCAGAGCCTGTCGACTTCGTCTCCAAAAAGTTCAATACGCAAACCTTCTTCGTCGTAGCTCGGGTGAATTTCAATCACGTCGCCGTGCACGCGGAATGACCCGCGTTCCAGGCTGAAGTCGTTGCGAGTATATTGAATTCGTACAAGGTCGTGCAGAATCTTGTCTCGGTCGTAAACGTCACCCTTCTTGATTCGCACCATCAAGTCGAAATATTCACTGGGGCTTCCCAAACCGTAGATGCAGCTCACGGAGGCGACGATAATCACGTCGCGGCGGGTCAATAGATTCGCTGTAGCACGCAGGCGCAGCTTGTCAATCTCGTCGTTGATGCTGGCGTCCTTCTCGATGAAGGTATCCGTGTGCGGGATGTACGCTTCGGGCTGGAAATAATCGTAATAGCTCACGAAGTATTCCACCGCGTTGTGCGGGAAGAACGCCTTGAATTCCTGGTAGAGCTGTGCCGCGAGCGTCTTGTTGTGCGTCAAGATGAGCGTCGGCTTGCCCACGTTCTTGATGACGTTCGCCATCGTGAAGGTCTTGCCCGAACCGGTCACGCCAAGGAGCGTCTGGAATTGCTCGCCGCGGCTAAAACCTTCGGTGAGTTCTTCGATGGCTTTCGGCTGGTCGCCCGCCGCTCCGTAAGGGCTCACGAGCTCGAAGTTCGCGCGCGTGTTGGACTGGAACTGCTTCAGGTGTCCCGGCAAACTCTGTTCGGGCGGTAGCGGCTTCGCTATCGGTTTCGCATACGGGTCGGGAGTGATTGTCTTGCGTGCGCGGGCCATGGGGGAGTGGTTGGTAAATAGTGGTTAGTAAACAGTAGGCAGTAAACAGTAGGGTGTAAGCGGTGGGTTGTGGGAAATATAGGTTTTCTGTGCTTGCTCGATGCTTGTCTTTTCTATTATTTGTGCATTCAATGGAGGTGAGTATGGAAGGTAAATCTTTCCCTTGTGAAAATTGCAGGTTGCGTGCCAAGTACGATGCAAATCCGAAATCAATTCTCGGACGCTTGTGGCGTTTCCATATCAAGTTCTGCCCGGGCTGGAGGGCTTATTTCAGGAGTCTTCCGCATGAAAGACAGCAGGACTACGTCGAAAGATACGGCTTGAAATAGACTTGTTGTATTTGACGTTATCCCGCAATTTGGCTATATTTGCGCTACTCCTAACAAGGTCGGGCTCGAGTAGCTCAGTTGGATAGAGCAATTGCCTTCTAAGCAATGGGTCGTGGGTTCGAATCCCGCCTCGAGTATAAAAAAAGACTCCCCGTGAAGGGAGCCTTTTTTGTTGTGAAAGTCTTACTTCTTGAACATCTTGTTCAGTGTGGCGCGCAAGTGATTCATGTTCGCGTCGTTCAGTGTTTCGTAGCGGTAGAATGTTCCGTCTTTTTGAACAAGGTAGACAACGGGGATGTATCCTGTACCGTAAGACGGGCCGAACTTGCCTTCGGAGTCCTGGAATACTGGGATGACCGCATGGAACTGATCGATGAACAGGCGAATGTCGTTTTTCTTGATCCCGCCGCCGAGCCCGATGGCGATGCCGGTGAGACCTTCGCTTTCATATTCCTTCATCAAGTTCTGGATGATGGGAAAGTGGTGCTGGCAGTGCGGGCACTTGGGGCTGAAGTAATAGATAAGCAACGGACGGTTGCTGAAGTGGCTGAAAAGGATGCCCGGATCGCTGATGCCTGTGAGCGGCTTGGAAAAGTCCATCTTCATGGGCTGGTTCGTGGATGAATCCTGCATCAATTTTACATCCGCCATCTGTGGTTCGGGCGCAAGCTGCGCAAAAGACACACTGATAGCGGCTAGTAAACAAAACAAAAATGACGCAATGCGCATTTAGTACTCCTGAAAAACATAAAAACCAGAATCACTGATTCTTTGCAAAAACGTAAGATACGAAATTATAGAGTGAAAAAGTTTAGAAAATCAAAAAAAAAGAGGAAAAAAATGGGGCGAAGAGCTACATTTGTCGGTAAAGTGAAGAAAATTGCGCTCATTATATTCTTTTTGACGATGTTCGCACAGGCCGCTGACCATGTTTATGCGGACGAAGTGAATATCCCCCTTCCAAGGCAGGGGGCCTATACGGGCCGTGGTCTGTCGGCTGGGCTTGCAGGGGGCGTTTTCGACCCGACGAAAAACTGCGATTGTCTTGGCGTATGGCAGGCTCAAGGGGATTTTCAGTATTTTCCGTGGCTGAGCGGAGGCATTGATGTTCGCTTTTTCGGGGGCGACCTGGATAGCGACGTGATGGTGATGTACCAGCGTTACCGTATTTCGGCCAAGGCGTTTTTCTTGACGGAAGTGTTCGCGCTGTACCTTTCCCCGGTGCTTGGGCTCGAAAATACCAGTATTTCTGAATTCCGCCAGGAACTCCACGGGAAGGGCTATGAGCGGGAGTCTGACGGGTGGAATTCCAAGCCTCCCAAGGATACCGTGGTTGATTCGGTCGAGGTGAAGCGCAAATCGTGCGAGAAGATGTTCTCGCTGGATGGCTTTTCTGTCGGCATGGAATTAGGGGGAGGCATTTCTCTGGGGCGCTATTTTGGCTTGACCGGAAGTGCCCTTTATGAGTACAATTTTGTCGAGGCGGTACAGTTGACCTTAACCCCCGGTTTGGCTTTCGACATGCGCCAGGTTTGGGCCTGGCCCCGTGAAAAGCTGCGTTCCATGTGGCTTTCGTTCGAGATCGGTTTCCAGCGGTATTTCAACAGGGGTGTCGGTTCCTGGTCGAGATCGGCTGTTGTCGGCATCCAGTTGGGCATGTAAACCGCCTGAATATTGACAAAAAAAGCCTAATTTCTATATTTGTCGCACCGGATTTATTCCGGAACCCTCCCGGGGCCAATGTCGGTTCCCGGGCGATAGACCAAAGGGACTCATTATGAGACAATACGAAACGATGGTTATCATCGACGCTATGATCTCTGACGACGCCATCAATGCGGAAGTCGAGAACATCGGTGCCATGATCACCAACGGTGGCGGTGAAATTCTCCGTCGCGACGACTGGGGCAAGCGTAAGCTCGCCTATTCCATCAAAAAGCGCCAGCACGGCTACTATGTGATTTTCTACTACAAGGCCGAAGCCTCCGTAGTGGCAAACATGGAAGCCGCCCTCAAGCTGAACGACAACGCTCTCCGCTGGATGACCCTCGCTGATTATCCGATGAGCGAAATTGTTTACGATCAGAACCTGGCTCAGACCACCGAAGATATCGTGCCGGTCGACGCCGAAGACGGGGAGGCTGAATAATGGCTTTTGAAGATAAGAAACAGGGTCCGCGTATCCGCCGCAAGAAGACTTGCTGGTTCACGGAAAATAACGTCAAGTTCATTGACTACAAGGACGAGAAGACTCTCCGTCGCTTCATCTCTGAACGTGGCAAGATCATCCCGCGCCGCATTTCTGGCACGTCTGCCAAGTATCAGCGTATGCTGAACGAGGCTATCAAGCGCGCTCGCCAGATGGCTATTCTCCCGTTCGTTTCGGACAGCTTGCGCTAATAGGAGGAACTAGACTATGGAAATTATTCTTAAGGCCAATGTTCCCCACTTGGGCAAGATGCTTGACGTTGTGAAGGTTAAGGACGGCTATGCCCGTAACTTCCTCTTCCCGCGCAAGCTCGCTGTTCGTGCTACTAAGGAAGCCAAGCTCGAAATCGAAAACAACCGCGCTGCTGTTGAAGCCCAGTTCCAGAAGGAACTCGCTGCTGCCGGTGATGTGGCTGCCAAGCTTTCTCAGATTTCTGTGAATCTTGAACGCCGCGTCGTGGAAGGCGAACGTCTGTACGGTTCTGTGACCGCTGCTGACATTGCCGACGCTATCACCAAGCAGGGTGTCAAGGTGACCCGCGCTCAGGTTGCTCTCGAAGAACCGATCAAGCAGCTCGGTGTCTACACTGTGACCATCAAGGTGTTCAGCGACGTCGAAGCTCAGGTCAAGGTTTGGGTGGTTGCTGAGAAGTAATTAATTCTCAAAACCCCTAAAAGTTGAAAAAGCGTCTCCGTTTTCACGGAGACGTTTTTTATTATAACCAACAAACTTTATTATCTGTCTACAGTCTACTTCCTACTGTCTACTTCCTACTGTCTACTTCCTACTGTCTACTTCCTACTTCCTACTTCCTACTTCCTACTTCCTACTTCCTACTTTTCCTACTGCCTCGCCGCCAATTCTTCAGGCGTGCGTGCGAGGATGTCCCAGTCACCGCGCTTGATGATCTTGTAGGCGTAGCCCTGCTCGGTGAGGAACAGCTGGCGGTTCATCGCGAATTCCTGTTCCTTGGAGTCCTGTGTGACGATGCTGTAGAAGTGCGCGGCACCGCCGTCACTCTTGGGGCGCAGCACGCGGCCGAGACGCTGGGCTTCTTCCTGGCGGCTGCCGAACGTACCCGAAATCTGGATGAGCACGTTCGCGTCGGGCAGGTCGATGGCGAAGTTGCCGACCTTCGAGACCATGAGGTTCTTGAGGCTCCCGTTGCGGAAGGCTGCGTACAACTTTTCGCGGTCCTTGTTCGGAGTCTTGCCCGTGATGAGCGGGATGTCGAGTTCCTTGGAGAGCGATTCGAGCTGGTCGATGTACTGGCCGATGATGAGCACACGGTCATCGGGTTTGTCGAAGTGCTTGAGCAAGCGTTCCACGATGTCTGTCTTCTCGGGGTTCGTGGAGGCAAGCGTAATCTTTTCGCGCACCGGTGCAAGCGCATACTTCATCTTGAGTTCGGCTTCCATCGGGATGCGGATTTCGTTACAGTCGGCGGTGGCAATCCAGCCTTGTGCTTCCAAAATGCGCCACGGGATGTCGTACTTCTTGGGGCCGATAAGGCTGAAGACTTCGGTTTCCTTGTGGTCTTCGCGGACGAGCGTGGCGGTGAGGCCGAGGCGGCGCGTGGCCTGCATTTCGGTACTCAGGCGGAACACGGGCGCGGGCAACAGGTGCACTTCGTCGTAAATCATGAGGCCCCATTTCTGGGTGCTGAACAGCGGGAAGTTCGCGAGTTCCTTCTTGACTTCTTCGTCGCTGAAATCGTCAAGTTCGGTTTCGGGCTTTTCGTTTTCCGCTTTCTTCGCGCGCTTGCGCTGGGTCAAAATCTGGTAGGTGGCCACGGTCACGGGGCCGATTTCCTTGACTTCTCCGGAGTATTCCTTCACCTGGTCGATGGTGAGGTCTGTCTTGTCGCAAATTTCGCGGATCCACTGGCGCGATGCGGATATGTTCGGCGTGAGAATCAATGTTTTCGTTTGTACCAAGGCCATCGTCGCAAGGCCGATGACCGTCTTGCCCGAACCGCAGGGGAGCACGATGACGC
>JAEEGH010003721.1_pt1 | contig 39736 bp, 31 predicted proteins | sample 9134181 | NCBI WGS metagenome assembly JAEEGH01 (sample SAMN16246544, study PRJNA631951) | gut metagenome | biome: gut microbiome; feature: rumen; material: DP-attached | host: Bos | place: Iran: Karaj | collected 2018-10 | reverse complement strand
GCTTCGTCAGCTCGCCCTCCCAGCGCAGATAATCCCCCTCGGAAACGTAAGAAAAATTGCCGACGCAGGTTGTTGTCTCTTTTTCACCCTGCACCGACAATCTCAATATGGTATAGCCGTTTTCCGTATTGCGAAAAATAATACTGTCTACACAACCCTCAACTATCATAGATCCCCGCTTACCTTATACCTCTTTCTGATCCCCGGCCGAGTCCGCTGCCGATGCGGCAGACACCTCCGGCCCGGTCTTAGCCAGTCCGTAATCGCGCTTCATCGCCTCAAAAAGCTTCTGCGCGATGCCCAGCTGGCCGCTCTCCGCGATGGTCTTCGCGTAGCCCTCGTAGAGCTTGTCGCCGAACATCCTCATGTATTCGTTCTCGTCGTCCTCATCCTTGGGAACGATCGCCTCTTTGGTCCTCTGAAGGACAGTCTCGATCAGATATGCTTCAAAGCTCTTGCATGCCTCCATCAGCTCCGCTTCGGTCGCATGCTCGAGGTTTGAGAGTTTGGACGAAAGCGCCGATGACTTCGCCGAGGAAGTCTCCGACGCATTCAGCTTGTTCATGATCGAAGTAATGTCGTTATTTAAGGAAATACCCATCTAAAAATCTCCTTACGATCTCAGGTTGTTAGCCTGCTGCATCATCTCATCCGACGCGGTGATGACCTTAGAGTTCATCTCATACGCACGCTGCGTAACGATCAGGTTAACGATCTCGTCAACGGTCTGTACGTTAGAGCCCTCTAAGTATCCCGAGATGACCTTACTGGTACGCAAGAGCCCGTCTTCCGCCTCAAGTCTGGGTGTGCCCGAGTTCTCGCTCTCGAGGAGCAGGCTGCCCGATATCTTATCGAGACCCGAAGGATTGTTGAACTGCGCCAGACCGATCTGCACGCCCACGTATTGCGCCACACCGGTCTCGTCGGGGTACATGAAATTACCGTAGTCGTCCATCTTCAGCTGGGACACGTCGTACTCGTCGGTATTGAAATAAACAGGTGCTCCGTTGGTATCGAGCACGGGGAAGCCCTCATTCGTAGCGAGCGTTACGCCGCCCTCGGAAATGGCCATCTGGAACGCGCCGTTCCTGGTATAGGCGATGGTGCCGTCCGACATCTGAACGCGGTAAAAACCCTCGCCGGAAATGCACATATCGTATTTGTTGCCCGTCTCGAGCATCTGTCCCTGGGTATAGACCGAAGAAAGTCCCGACACCCTGACACCGGAACCTACCTGCGCGATGACAGGCTTGGGATCCATATTGTGGTCGGTGGTCTTACGCTGAAGCTTTTGATAAAGAAGCGACGAAAACTCAGTCGTCTGCTTCTTGTATCCCGCTGTGTTGACGTTAGAAAGATTGTTAGCTATATTATCCAGACTGACCTGCTGGGAGATCATTCCCGAAGCGCCGGTCCAAAGCGATCTCATCATAATGACTTACCTCCAAATAAATTCGTGATCGATGACAAAGTCATCATACCTTACCTACCGAGCTGACGGCCAGTTCCATAACGCTGTCCACCGATTTGATGACCTTCTGGTTGGCCTCGTAAGCTCTGGTGATGTTGATCAGGCTGACCATTTCGCTGACAACGTTAACGTTTGACTGCTCCGTGTAGCCCTGTCTGACAACTCCGGTCACTTCCTTTTCGGTAGCGCCGGGCACCTCTCTGTAATAGGTATCTCCGAACTTCTTGAGATAGTCGTAATTCTCGTAATCCTTTAAAATAAGCTGATCCACCAGCACACCGTCCTCATAGACGCCGCCGTCGGTATCGATGACAACATGTCCCGCGTCAACAGATACCTGCAGATCTCCCGCTTCCGACTGCAGATGATTGCCGTCCACATCAACGATGAAACCGTCGCGTCTGATGTGGAAGCTGCCTGCTCTGGTCAGGCTCTCATGATCGTTGCCCGCTCTGTCGGTTACCCGGACAACAAAGAAACCCGCGCCGTCAAGAGCCAGGTCATACGTATTACCGGTCTCACGCAGTGAGCCCTGGGTATATTCCGTATAGACCTCGCCGATCTTAACGCCGAGGGGCATATGTCCTATCTTTTCTTTCTGCCAGTTGGCAGATTCATCGCGGATCTTGATAGTGAGCGATTCATCAAAGCTCTGATTGGTTACGCCTTCCTTTTTGTATCCGACGGTAGTGGCATTGGCCATGTTATTTGAAATAACATCAAGCCTTTTCTGTTCGGTATACATACCGGTCCAACCGGTATACAAGCTTCTGAGCATAAACTCTCCATTCCGCCACCGAGCATCCTTCGCAGCTCCATGTGACTTAAGCTACTGCGTCCATGCTTTATGATATTAATCGCATCCGTGCGATCGAGTTTCGGCAGGAACAGACGTAACCAATTATATCGGTATAACTATTCGCAACTGTCCGAACCACCCTCATAAACATTTCGGCTACGCCGAAATTCGCCGCTCCGCGGCTTCTGTTTATTCGTGCGTTTCGTCCAGCCTTCCCAGTTCAATCTGCCTAAGAACAAATCTGTAAGTAAACTTACGATTTGTTCTTCCGCAGATTAACTGCGAATAGTTATCTCTTTTACCAGTTCTTTCTTCCGCTGAGGAACTCAACATACTTACCGGTTCCGATCGCTACTGCGGTCATGGGATCCTCGGCAGTCATAGTGGTAATACCGGTCTTCTCCTCGATGAGCTCCTCGAGTCCGTACAGGAGACATCCGCCGCCCGTGAGCACGATACCGCGGTCTGCGATATCTGCAGCCAGTTCCGGAGGAGTCTTCTCGAGTACGCTGTGGATAGCCTCAACGATCTGAGAAGTGGTGGCCCTCAAAGCCTCTTCGGTCTCCTCTGAGGATACCGAGATGGTCTTCGGGAGACCTGTAACAAGGTTACGTCCGCGGACATCCATGGCAACCGTCTCGGGTCTGCGATAAGCAGAACCGATGCGGATCTTGATGTCCTCGGCAGTTCTTTCACCGATAAGGAGGTTGTGCTTCTGACGCATATAGCGTACCAGCGCCTCGTCAAAGTCATCTCCGGCGATCTTTACGGATGTGCTGACAACCGTTCCGCCGAGCGAGATAACCGCGATATCCGTAGTTCCGCCGCCTATGTCCACGATCATGTTGCCGCAGGGTCTGCTGATATCGATGCCTGCACCGATAGCTGCCGCGATGGGCTCCTCAATGATGGCCACCTCGCGTGCGCCCGCCTGGTAAGTAGCATCCTCAACGGCCTTTTTCTCTACTTCGGTAACACCGCTGGGTACGCAGACACTGATGATGGGCTTGCGGAAACGCTGCTTGCCTACTGCCTTCTGTAAGAAGTACTTCAGCATCTTCTCGGTTACGGTGTAATCCGAGATAACGCCCGCGCGGAGAGGACGTACGGCAACGATATTGCCGGGGGTACGGCCGAGCATGAGTCTGGCCTCTTCTCCGATCGCCTTGATCTTATTGGTCTCACGGTCAAATGCTACTACCGAGGGCTCCTTTAAAACGACGCCCTTACCTCTGATATATACGAGAACACTGGCGGTTCCTAAATCAATTCCGATATCACTTGCAACCATTAACTTAAATCTCCTTTCACATACCTTCCCTTGTATATTATAATCACATAGTCAAGGTTTTTCAAAGGAAATTTATCGGAAAAGCAAAAAAACTGCCCGCTATAGTAATTATCGGACAGTTTTCTTGAATTATTAACATAAGATCGTAAAATCATGCTGATTTCGGCCCGGTCTGTAACCGTTTTACTTAATCCTGCCGACCGATGCGCCCTTGTAGACCTCGCCTTTGATGACTACGCGCTCCACGATCGCGCTCTTCGGCTTTTCGATCAGCTCGATGAGCTTCTCGCCGGCCTTCACGCCGATCGAGGCTGTATCCTGTCTGAGCGTCGTGAGTATGGGGTCGATGTGCCTGCCGATCCTGATACCGTCGTAGCCCGCGATCGAGATATCTTTTGCGATCACCAGGCCGCGCTCGCGTATAACATTGATCCCGCCGAACGCGGAAAAATCATCGGGATAGAGTATGCAGGTCGGAGGAGTCTTAAGGTCGAGCAGCTTCTCCGTCATCCTGGCTGTTCCTTCGGTGCTCCTGTAAGGCGCCTCGAGCACGTATTCGTCGGGAATATCGAGGCCCAGCTGCTCAGCCGTCCTGTAAAACGACGAGAGACGGCTGCTCGTAACCGCCGAATCCAGACCGTGTATATATGCGATCCTGCGGTGGCCGCATTCGTAGATATAGTTCAGCAGGTCGCGCATGCCGGCGATATTGTCCGAAACGATAGAAGTCCTGTTGTTGAATACATGGTCGATCGTGACCAGCGGAATATTGCTGTCCACCAGCTCGGTAACGTAAGGATCGTGGAAATCCACGCACGCAACGACCACTCCGTCAAAACCGCGGTACCTGCAGTGATCGAGATACGACATCCCGCCGTCGGTGCGGTTCGAATTGATGAACGTGATATCATAGCCGCGCGACTCGACAGTACGCTTGAAGCTGTCGAGTATCGCCGAGAAGAAATCGTGCGTCAGGCCGCTCTGCGCCTCGTCCGCGAACAGTACGCCGATGTTGTAGGTCCTGTTCGTCTTAAGCGCTCTGGCCGACGAGTTCGGGAAATAACCCATCTCCCTGGCAACGGCCCTGATATGGTTTTTTGTCTCTTCACCGATATCCTTTTGATTGTTCAGTGCCTTGCTCACGGTCGCCACGCTGACGCCGCAGGCCTTGGCAATGTCTTTCATCGAAACCATGTGTCCACCCCTTTATCAACCGACGGGCATAGCCCGTCAACAATTACTTGCTTACGGCGCTGCCCCATTCCACAGCTTCTGCGCCGTCCAGGAACTTCTGTATGATGGAGTCCTGAGTCCATTCCCCCGTCCAGCGGTTGATGTAGCAATGGCACTCTCCTCCGCTCGAGCCGTTGGCACCGTTGTCCCAGATCACGCAGGGAACGCCGTAGGATGCGGCCTTTGAAGTAAAGTAGTATGACCACGCCTCACGTGCCTCGGTATTGTTCTTCGAATTGGTGGAACCGGTCTCGCCCATGACTACCGGAATGCCCTTCGAAGTGAAATATTTGTCGATATCATTGAAAACGTAATCGATGTCCTTGCCGTCCTTTGCCGGATCGAAGGTCGACGAATTGTCCGACAGACAGAAATTGTAAGGAGTATAACTGTGGATCGATACGATAACGTTTGAGCTGTCACCGTCGATCGAAGGTATCTCCATATTCTTCATGGCAGTGCCCGAGCTCGACGCGGCATAGGTCGGAACCATCACGCAGCGCTCGTCGTTATGCCCCTTATGACTGCTCATGATCGCCTCGTAGGCAACCTTGTTGAGGTAGTTAACAGCCTTGCAGCCCGCGGTGTTGGGATTCCACTCGTTACCGGTATCCTTCATGCGGGGCTCGTTCATAACCTCAAAGATCAGATGCTGGTCATAGTCCGCGAAATAGTCCGCGATCTGCTCCCAGACTGCCTTCAGCTCCACACCGATCTGCTCGTAGTCCTTGTCGAGGGTCTTAACATTGATCCAGTCCTCATGATGCACGTTGATGATCACGAACACGTTATGCTTACAGCACAGGTCAACCACCTGCTTGACTCTGCCGAGGAACTCGGGATCGATCGTATAATTTCCGTCCTTTGAAATATACTTAAACCAGGTCGTAGGGATCCTGATCACGTTAAAGCCGCGCTCCGCAAGGGCGTCGATCAGCTTGAACGAGATCACCGGGTTGCCCCAGCTCTGCTCCTGGCTGTAGATATTCGTATAATTGTTTCCGGTGGCATCGAGCGTATTGCCGATGTTAAACCCGGATCTCATCATCGCAACTATCTCGGATGCGGTCTTGCCCGTGAGTGTGCCGTCGTCAACAGTGGGCTCATCGGTAGGCGCAGGCGCGTCGGTGGCCGGCGCATCGGTCGCGGCAGCTGTAGGCTCCGCCGTAGGGGTGCTTCCCGCACCGCCGGGGTTATCTTCTTTCTTACATCCTGCCAACACTGACAGGCACATGATCAGCGCAAGAAAAAATGCTGTAATCTTTCTCTTTCTCATACATTCTCCTCATATAAAAAGGTTTGAAACAAAAAGTTCCTTAATCGTTTACTGTGGCTTAAATTCTACACTCTCGGGACTTTTTTTTCAAGAGGGGAAAGGGATTTTCTTATCAAAGACAAGGGGACGGTTCTTCTGTCCTGTATCCGGCTATTAATGGCACGGACGGTAACGAGTAAAACTTCCGGAGACTCGTTCTCACTCCGATTCGGACGCAGCGGGGTCCCGGAAGTTTTCTCTGCAGCGCCCGCGCCTTAATATACAGAAAAGGGGACAGAAGAACTGTCCCCATGTCTTGATATGAATCTCACATTACGGCATATAGATCTCGCGAAGTACCGTTAACTCGCCGGTCGCATAACCTTCATCATCACGCTCCAGCTCGATCTGATAGTTGACTTGCGGGGGAATAAAAAGATTCATTCGCTCCTGCTCGTCTTCGTCGAATCTGATCCTTATGTAATCAATACCGGGCAGATAAAAGTCATCCCCATACTCTTCGCGGTCATAATAAGCCGAATAAGCCTGAGTCTCATCGGTAACCACGAAATTAACACCGGCAAGTATGGTGTAGTTGATGGGAACATAGCAATCATCCCACGCCCAGTCACTGTATGCGCCAAAAGTATCGCCTCCGTCAAAGGTAACCAGACCGAACTCTGCATACTCGGGATAATCAGCAAGGTCATCATCTGACAGCTCGGACTCCGAGAAGAAATCACGGGCGTTTTCGGGCATTACAACAACTCTGCATCCATCGGCATAACTGTCATGCTCGACAGTATAGCTGTAATCCCCGTCCATGGACAGGATCTTGGTCACGGTTACGGGATAACCGTTAACAGTCAAAACATCTCCTACCGATGCATTCATTACTTCGCTCGGACTTCCGAAGCACTGATCCAGTATGTCGAACCGGACTACACAGTAATCGTCATAATCGGTTACGCCGATGATCTTAGCCTCAAAATTCTCATAGTTCCAGTCGTATACAGACGGATCGTTTCCGAGGGCATCAACCTCGACGGGGTCAAGAATACCGTAGCCGGGATCTCCCGCAGGCTCTACGTACTCGAAGCATCCGCCGCCAACGCCGTCCACCCATACTCTATTCACATAGGCGAACCATGAGGTTTCGGAGCCTACCGTAACGCCGATATCCGCGAAGCCGTCATCGTTGATATCCTCAGCAACGATATCATCGTTGCCGGTCACACCGTCTACTGTCAGAGTGCCGACCCTGTCGCCGTTACTGCTGTCATATGCCGCATATCCGCTCCCGTCATTGAGTGCCGAGAAGCATACGCTGAAACCGCCGCCGATCTCAAAATCCTCGGTATAGCTCCTCCAGGTCCTCCAATCGGCGCCGTCTTCTCCGCCGTCATCAGCAGGGGCATCCGTGGGCACATCCGCAGGCGCATCCGTAGGTGCCGCAGTAGGCTCTTTTGCATCGGGCGTAACCGCCTGGGTAACGTCATCCTTACCGTTGTCCGCAAGCTCGGTTTTCTTGCCGCATGCGGTCAGCGCCGCAAGAGCAAAAACAAACAGTAATATCAATACTCTTTTTTTCATACATACCTCCCACGCTGCATTTCTTTTCGCAGCCAGCATATATTATACAACCAAACTCAAAAAATAAAAGTGACTTTTGGTTACCTGTCGGGATCAAGATGTAAAAAGGCTTCCGAAGAAATCTCCGGAAGCCTTGATTTTACTGGGTTTTATAAGATTATTCAATAATGTTAACAACCTTACCCGAACCAACTGTACGACCACCCTCACGGATAGCGAAGTTAAGTCCCTGCTCCATAGCGATGGGATGGATGAGCTCGATGGTCATCTCGATGTTATCGCCGGGCATGCACATCTCGGTGCCTGCAGGAAGCTCGGTAACGCCGGTAACGTCAGTTGTTCTGAAGTAGAACTGAGGTCTGTAGTTGTTGAAGAAAGGTGTATGACGTCCACCCTCGTCCTTAGTAAGAACGTAAACCTGAGCGGTGAACTTCTTGTGGCACTTTACAGAACCGGGCTTAACCAGAACCTGGCCGCGCTCGATATCGGTACGGTTAACGCCACGAAGGAGGCAACCGATGTTATCACCTGCCTGACCTTCGTCAAGGAGCTTACGGAACATCTCAACGCCGGTAACAACAACCTTACGGGTCTCTTCCCTAACACCAACGATCTCAACTTCGTCAGAAACATGGATAACACCACGCTCTACACGGCCGGTAGCAACGGTACCACGACCGGTGATCGAGAATACGTCCTCAACAGGCATAAGGAAAGGCTTATCTGTCTCACGAACGGGATCAGGGAAGTACTCGTCAACTGTTCTCATGAGTTCAAGGATCTTGTCGCCCCACTCACCCGAGGGATCCTCAAGAGCCTTAAGAGCCGAACCACGAATGATAGGGCAGCCCTCGAAGCCATACTCTTCGAGCTGCTCGGTGATCTCCATCTCAACCAGCTCAAGGAGCTCTTCGTCGTCAACCATATCGCACTTGTTCATGAATACAACGATTCTCGGAACGCCAACCTGACGGGAAAGAAGGATGTGCTCCTTGGTCTGAGCCATAACACCGTCGGTAGCAGCAACAACGAGGATAGCGCCGTCCATCTGAGCAGCACCGGTGATCATGTTCTTAACGTAGTCAGCATGGCCGGGGCAGTCAACGTGTGCGTAGTGACGCTTCTCTGTCTCATACTCAACGTGAGCGGTAGAGATTGTTATACCACGTGCTCTCTCTTCGGGAGCCTTATCGATCTTGTCGAATTCTACGAACTCGCCGAGGCCGAGTCTCTCATGAAGAGTCTTGGTGATAGCGGCAGTCAGAGTAGTCTTACCATGGTCAACGTGACCGATGGTACCGATGTTACAATGGGGCTTGGTTCTTTCGAATTTTGCTTTTGCCATTTTTTTCAGTCCTCCTGGAAAATTTTGCTCTCTTCGAGCTTGACTTATTTGATTTTCGGGCAGCATCTGTGCCTTCACACGGAACGGCGCGATGCCCCGAATGTCGTACGGGTCTCAAAACCGCTCTACCCGACATTATATTTCATAGAACGAAAAATATCAAGTAGAAAATTACGGTTTAGCCTTTATTTACCCTTGTTCTGGAGAACTTTCTCCTGAACATTCTTGGGTACGGGCTCATAGGTCGAGAAGAACATCGAATAAGCACCGCGGCCCTGTGTCTTGGAACGAAGGGTGGTGGTGTATCCGAACATCTCGGACAGCGGAACGTAACCTCTGATGAGCTTGGTTCCGTTGATATCCTCTGTAGCCTCGATACGTCCGCGTCTCGAGCTTACGTCGCCGATAACGTCTCCCATGTAATCCTCGGGAACCGTGATCTCAACACGCATGATGGGCTCAAGAAGCACGGGATTTGCCTTCTGCATTGCCTCCTTGAAGGCCATGGAGCCTGCAATGTGGAATGCCATTTCTGATGAGTCAACCTCATGGAACGATCCGTCGTAGCAGTTCGCATGAACGCCGAGTACGGGATAACCGCCGAGGATACCTGCCTTCATGGCGTCCTGGATACCCTCCGAAACTGCGGGGATGTATTCCTTCGGAATAGCACCGCCGACAACAGTCGACTCGAATTCATATGTCTTGTCGCCGTTAACGTCCATAGGTGTGAAGATAACCTTGCAGTGACCGTACTGTCCGCGTCCGCCGGACTGCTTTGCGTACTTGGAATCAACCTCAACCTCTTTGGTGATGCCTTCCTTGTAAGCAACCTGAGGAGCGCCGACATTAGCCTCTACGTGGAACTCACGAAGAAGTCTGTCTACGATGATGTCAAGATGGAGCTCACCCATACCTGCGATGATGGTCTGGCCTGTCTCAGCGTTGGTCGTAACGCGGAAGGTCGGATCCTCCTCGGCAAGCTTTGCGAGAGCCTCGCCCATCTTATCCTGTCCTGCCTTGGTCTTGGGCTCGATAGCGATATCGATAACGGGCTCCGGGAACTCCATAGACTCAAGGATAACGGGATGCTGCTCATCACAGATGGTATCGCCTGTGGTGGTGAATTTAAGACCAACCGCTGCGGCGATATCTCCCGAATAAACCTTTTCAAGTTCCATTCTCTTGTTGGCGTGCATCTGAAGGATACGGCCGACACGCTCCTTTTTGTTCTTGGAAGCGTTGAGAACGTAGGAACCTGTATTCATAGTACCCGAGTAAACGCGGAAGAATGCGAGCTTACCAACGAAGGGATCTGCCATGATCTTGAACGCAAGAGCTGCGAAAGGCTCGGAATCCGAAGACTTTCTGTGGATCTCGTTGCCGTCCATGTCGGTTCCCTTGATGTCCGGAACATCTGTAGGTGCGGGCATGTACTCGATGACCGCATCAAGAAGCTTCTGAACACCCTTATTGCGGTAAGCGGTTCCGCAAAGTACGGGGATAATGGTGCCCTCGATGGTAGCCTTACGAAGCGCAGCCTTAAGTGCTGCGGTATCGGGCTCATTGCCCTCGAGGAACTGCTCGAGCAGATCATCGTCGGTCTCGCAGATCGACTCGATCATGCTCTCTCTGTATTTGTTGGCCTCGTCCAGCATATCTGCGGGAACGTCGCCAACTGTAATGTTTTCACCCTTCTCGTCATTGTAGATGTAGGATTTCATCTCGAACAGGTCGATAACGCCCTTGAAGGTGTCTTCCTTACCGATCGGGAGCTCAATGGGAACAGGGTTTTTGCTGAGTCTGGTCCTGATCATGTCTACAACGTTATAGAAATTCGCACCTGCGATATCCATCTTGTTGACGAATGCCATACGGGGTACGTTGTACTTATCAGCCTGACGCCAAACGGTCTCAGACTGGGGCTCAACGCCGCCCTTTGCGCAGAATACGCCGACAGCACCGTCCAGTACGCGAAGTGAACGCTCTACCTCTACGGTAAAGTCAACGTGACCGGGTGTGTCGATGATGTTGATTCGATGCTCAAGAGCACCGGCCTTAGGCTTAGTGAACTCTTCCAAGGTCCAGTGGCAGGTGGTTGCGGCTGAAGTGATAGTAATACCCCTCTCCTGTTCTTGCGCCATCCAATCCATTGTAGCTGTACCTTCATGAGTATCACCGATCTTATAGTTGACGCCGGTGTAATAGAGGATACGCTCTGTAAGCGTAGTCTTTCCGGCATCGATATGAGCCATGATACCTATATTTCTTGTTCTCTCCAAAGGATATTCTCTTTCAGCCATAGTTCTCCTCTCAAATTACCATCTGAAGTGTGCGAATGCCTTGTTAGCTTCAGCCATCTTATGCATATCTTCTTTACGACGTACTGCCGAACCGGTGTTGTTCGCAGCATCCATGATCTCGCCGGCGAGTCTGTCTGTCTGAGTCTTCTCGCCTCTCTTGCGTGAGAACATGGTCATCCAGCGAAGTGCCAGAGCCTGACGTCTCTCAGGTCTAACCTCGATGGGAACCTGGTATGTGGCACCGCCGATACGACGTGCCTTAACCTCGAGTACGGGCATGATGTTGTTCATGGCTGCCTCGAAAACTTCCATGGCATCCTTACCGGTTGTCTCCGCAACCTTATCAAATGCGCCGTAAACAATTCTCTGAGCTGTTCCCTTCTTGCCGTCAAGCATGATGTTGTTGATCAGCTTGGTTACGATCTTGCTGTTGTACATGGGATCAGCCAAAACGTCTCTTTTAGGTGTATGTCCTTTACGCGGCATGTTTTTCTTCCCTCCTTAACGAATTTGCAGCTTGCGCTGCCATTAAATCACAGGTACTCACGATCCTCAATAGTGTCACATGCTCGGATTAATTTTATGCCGTGCCCGCAACCGCTGTGTCAAAAAATTAAGCCAAACATTTTATTCTATTTTAAAATAATGAGCTAAATTACTTAAATGTTACTTACTTTTTCTTGGGTCTCTTAGCGCCGTACTTTGAACGAGCCTGCTTGCGGTTAGCAACGCCTGCTGTATCAAGAGTACCTCTGACGATATGGTAACGTGTACCGGGAAGATCCTTAACACGGCCTCCGCGAACGAGTACAACGCTGTGCTCCTGAAGGTTGTGTCCCTCACCGGGAATGTAGCTCGTTACTTCGATACCGTTCGAAAGACGAACTCTGGCGATCTTACGAAGAGCTGAGTTAGGCTTCTTGGGAGTAGCGGTCTTTACAGCTGTGCAAACGCCGCGCTTCTGGGGAGAAGATGTCTCAACTGACTTCTTATTTAATGAGTTAAAGCTTTTCTGAAGGGCAGGTGCTGTGGACTTCTTTGCAAGAGTCTGTCTGCCGTTCTTTACCAACTGATTAAATGTAGGCATTAATTTTTCCTCCTTCTTGGAAATATTGAAATTAGTGCGGTTGCCGACACTTTCGGTTGTTTATTTTCGCATGAAAAATAGTCGCCCATAAAGTGCGCACAAAGTGCATTATAACTGCATATTCAAGACTTGTCAAGATTTTCCGCCCGAAATGTTTTACAATCTCTTTATTTGATTCCAGAACCTTTTTGTGCTAAACTCCTATATACATTTCGGAATCAACGGGCCATGCCCTGAAAGGTCAAATATGCGAAGAATCGTGCTGATGTTCCTGGCGAACCTGTTTCGCCTGCCCTATATGCTGTTTAAGGTGTTCCGGATGTCCCGGCGCCGTGACATATATTCAAAAGAAGAATGCTATGCCGCCCTGCACCGTATGGTGCGCTGGGCAAACCGCGGAGGCCGCGTGACCGTCAAAGCTGACGGCCTCGATAAGCTCCCCGCCGACGACGGATTTATAATGTACCCGAACCACCAGGGCATGTTCGATGTCCTGACGCTGCTCGAGGCGCTCGACCGCCCGTTCAGCCCGATAGCGAAGATAGAGACCGAGCATGTGCCTCTGCTCCGTCCCGTGCTCCTGATGCTCGACACCGAGTTCATGGACCGCTCCGATGTGCGCCAGTCGCTCGGCGTCATCACCTCGGTCGCCAACCGCGCCCGCCGCGGCGAGAACTTCGTGATCTTTGCCGAGGGCACACGCAGCAAAAAGGAAAACGAGATGCTCCCGTTCAAGCCCGGCGCCTTCAAGGCCGCCACGCTCTCGCACGCACCGATCGTGCCGGTCGCTTTTATCGACTGCTTCATTCCTTTTGACCGCAAGCACATCAAAAAGGTCACGGTCCGGGCCCACATCCTCGACCCGATCCCTTACGACGAATACAGCGGCATGAATACCCGCGAGATCGCCGAGCTGGTCCAGACCCGCATCGCGGCGAAGATCGCGGAAGTCACCGCCGATAGATCAAAGTGAGTCCGGAAGACATAGGGAAGACAAGGGGACGGTTCTTCTGTCTGCTTTAGTTCGCAGACAGAAGAACCGTCCCCTTGTCTTCCTGTGTCTTCCCTTGTCTTCCCTTGTAGTAAAAAAGCCCCTGCCGGATGCAGGGGCTTCGTGCTCTGTCAGTTCTTCGAGTAGATCACGGTCACATCGCGATGGCACTGGAGTATGCTCGCGGGTACCTTCGGAGTTACGGGGCCGTGCATGAATTTGTCAACGATGTCCTTCTTGCCTTCGCCGTTGGCTACGAGGATGATCTTCTTTGCCTGCATGATAGCCCACATGCCCATCGTGATGGCTTTTGTGGGAACCTCGTCGCGGCTCGCGAAGAAGCGCGCGTTCGCGTCGATCGTCATGTCATCGAGCACAACCTCGTGGGTCGCTGCGTAGAAAACCTCATCGGGCTCATTGAATCCGATATGTCCGTCATGTCCGATGCCGAGCAGCTGGATGTCGGTGCCGCCGAGCGAAGCAACGAGCTCGTCATAGCGAGCGCCCTCCTTTGAAGGATCGGCTGCTTTGCCGTTGGGAACGTTGGTGTTGTTCTTGTCGATGTTGACATGATCGAACAGATTGTGGTTCATGAAATAGCGGTAGCTCTGGTCGCTGCTGCCGTCCAGGCCGATGTACTCGTCCAGATTGACGGTCTTGACCTTTGAGAAATCCAGCTCTCCCGCCTCATACTTTTTGATCAGCTCCTTGTAGGTGCCGATGGGTGTGGATCCGGTCGCAAGTCCGAGCACGCAGTCGGGCTTTTCCTTTACCTGGTCCGCAATGATCCCTGCCGCGATGCGGCTCAGTTCTTCATAACTTCCTGCTTCGATATACTTCATGGTATCCTCTCGTGCCGCATCTGTTATATTTAGCCGCCACAAACTACAGATACAGCTTTGGCGGAGCACTTTCGGCTCCGCCAAACATTATAACCTCTGTTTACGAAACACGCAACTGCACGTTTCGCTCTTTTTTGCCTTATCTTGTGCCTGTTTTTTATGGTGACAGGCACCTCCCAGCACCGTCTTATTATGCCGTCTCTATCGAATTTGCCGCCTGCAGGCCGAGCTTCTCGACCGCTTCCTCGCGCATCTTGTACTTGAGGATCTTGCCGGCCGCGTTCATCGGGAATGAATCCACGAAGGAAACGTATCTCGGAACCTTATGCTTTGCCATATGCGTGCGAACATAATCTTTGAGCTCTTCCTCGGTCATGGACTCGCCTTCCTTAAGAACGACGCAGGCCATGATCTCCTCGCCGTAGTCCTTGTCGGGCACGCCGATGACCTGAACATCCGCAACCTTCGGATGAGTGTATATGAACTCCTCGATCTCCTTCGGGTAAATGTTCTCGCCGCCGCGGATGATCATATCCTTGATGCGTCCGGTGATCTTGTAATTGCCGTCGGGAGTCCTGCGGGCCAGGTCGCCCGTGTGGAGCCAGCCGTTCTCGTCGATTGCCGCAGCTGTCGCCTCAGGCATCTTGTAGTAGCCCTTCATGATGTTGTAGCCGCGGGCAACGAACTCGCCGTCCACATTGTCCGGCAGCTCTTCGTTGGTCTCGGGATCGACGATCTTGCACTCTACTCCGAAGAACGGTGATCCGACCGTATTAACCCTGACTTCGAGCGAATCGGTCGTTTTGCTCATCGTGCATCCGGGAGATGCCTCGGTCTGACCGTAAACGATAACGATCTCGGACATGTGCATCTTCTCGACAACCTCTTCCATGACCTTGATCGGGCAGGGGCTGCCGGCCATGATGCCGGTCCTCATATGTGAGAAATCGGTCTTCGGGAAATTCTCGTGTCCGAGCATCGCGATGAACATCGTCGGAACACCGTGGAACGCCGTGATCTTTTCCCTGTTGATGCAGTCAAGTCCCTTTCTCGGCGAGAATGCGGTGATGGGGCACATCGTGGTGCCGTGCGTCATCGACGCGGTCATCGCAAGTACCATGCCGAAGCAGTGGAACATCGGAACCTGTATCATCATGCGGTCGGCCGTGGAAAGATCCATGCCGTCGCCGATGCATTTTCCGTTATTGACAACATTGTAATGAGTGAGCATAACGCCCTTCGGGAAGCCTGTCGTGCCGGAGGTGTACTGCATGTTCGCAACGTCGTGCTTGTCGATGAAGCGGCGGCGGAACTCGACCTCCTTCTGCGATACTGTCTCGGAAAGCGCTACTGCCTCTTCCCATGTATAGCAGCCGGGGTGCTTCTCTCCCGCAACTACGACATTGCGCAGTACTGGCAGTCTCTCGGCATGCAGCTCGCCGGGCTCGGATGATTCAAGCTCGGGGCAGAGCTCATTGATGATCTGCAGATAATCGATATCCTTGTAATTCTCGATCATTACGAGAGTGTGGGTATCGGACTGGCGGAGCAGGTACTCGATCTCGTGCACGCGGTACGCGGTATTTACGGTAACGAGCACTGCGCCGATCTTGGTGGTCGCCCAGAAGGTGATGTACCACTGAGGCACGTTGGTCGCCCAGATGGCCACATGGTCGCCGCGCTTTACGCCCATCGCGATAAGGCTGCGCGCAAAGGTATCGACATCGTTCCTGAACTCTATATAAGTTCTGGTATAGTCTAATTCGGTATATCTGAACGCGTACTGCTCGGGGAACTCCTTGCACATGCGGTCGAGCACGTCCGGGAACGTCTCGTCGATCAGGGTCTCCTTGGGCCATACGTATTTGCCGGTATGGGTCTTGTTGTCCTGCAGGTAATCCTGCTGTACCTCGCGGTACTTCGCCATGTAATGCGCGAAATGAGGGAATACGATGCCCGCGCTCTGCAGGTTTGTCGCCCAGCGCTTTACCCATTCGAGCGAAATATAACCGCTGTAATTGATCTCCTGGAGGGCGGTAAATACATTGCGCAGGGGCATGTCGCCCTCGCCCATGAGCTTGTATGCAGGCTTTCCGTCCACCATAACGCTGTCCTTTACATGGACGTGGCGGATGTAGGAGCCTATGTTGCGGATCGTCTCATCGGGCGACTCCGCCATGTATCTGTAGGGATGATGGATGTCCCAGAGCGCCGCAACCTTGGGGCTGCCGACCTTGTCCAAGAGGCGCTTTAAGCGCATGGTGTCGGAATAAACGCCGTTGCTCTCTACGAGCAGCGTAACGTTCTCGTAAGGCTCGGCTGCTGCCGCGAGCTCTTTGAGGACGCTGACAACGTATTCGTCGTCAACATCATTGACCGGCTCGGGCGCCTTATCCGCCAGCAGACGGATGTAAGGAGTCTTAAGCTGCGCCGCAAGCTCGATGTGCGCCTTTATCTCTTCAACGACGGCATCGTGCTTCTCAGCCTCTTTCAAGCAGCATCCTGTATCAAGGCAGGGGATCTCTAGTCGTAGTTCGCCCAGCTTCTTAATGGTTGCGGGGAGCTTCTCCGCACTGAAGGGCTGCGCTTTTACGGCTGAGATCTCGTCGCCGATCCCGCGGATCTCGATACCGTCGAACCCAAGGTCTTTTGCCATTGAGTAAATATCGGTCCATGAGAAATCGGGACATGCAAGTGTTGAAAAACTGATTTTCACGATGGTCATTCCTTTCTGAATTATAGTTTTGAAGGCGGAACAAAGGCCTCGCCTCCGTATCGGACCGCTTTATTGGGTTAAATCGTAAAAGCATCCGATTTTCAATATAATATACCGAGCCTCAAAATAATGCAAGAGTTTTTTCGCATAATTATAAGCCTGCCCAATACAGCGGTTCCCCCGGCAGGAAAATATGGTATAATTGCCGTATAGTAAGATATAACCGTTTCGGGAGGTAAACCAATGGCTTTGTTTACTGTAAGATTCAGAACGACGCAGCCTGTTCCTTTTAATGAACACTGCAGTGATGTGGAATTTTATGCAAGAGTGTGCGGAAGTGCAGAGATCGAATTCTATGATGAGGCCCGTTACGGCACGGGAAAAGAAGCGGAAGACGCTTTAAGAGATGTGATCCTCGGCATGATCCCGGGCTGCCTTGCGGCATGGCCCGAAGGCAAACTCATCATGGGCCCCGGGAATCGCGAGATACTCGAAGATCTGCTCGCTGCTTCTCTGTCGGCTGTCGGAATAAATGCAAAACCCGACATCCGCGACGTGTCTCTCATAGAAGGCCAGATGGACAAATACATGGCCGAGTGCCGTGATGCTCTCGATAAGCAGATGAATCCGCAGGTTTCCACGGAAGATCTCGAAGAAGAAAAGCACGGACCACTGATCGGCTTCAGTCTGAGCTATTCCTCTCACAGTATGATGGCAGGCGGCGGTTCATCGAGCGGAGACGAGCTCGAATGGCACAAGGACGGGACCGTCACTCTGACATCCAATCACAGCGGCGGCGGAAAAAACACCAGGTTCAAATACAATGTCAAGCCCGAGATTGCCCAGAAGATGCGCGACTACGTGACCAAAAAGAATCTTGCGAGGCTTTCGAAAGAAGAGATCAAAACACCCGTGATGTTCGACAACTTCACGAGCGCATCCTTCTCAATGAGTTTTGACGACTCTTCCATCGGAGGAAGCCCTTACGAGCACTGCTATGTCAATTGCGGTCCTGCGGGCATGACCTTCCGTACCATAGAAAATGAACTCTCCGCGATCCTTAAGGAATGCCGCGAGACCGGTGAATGCATCCTGAACGAAGAAACGCAGACCGGCAGCGGTTTTCCGGGCATGGGCGGTTTCCCCGGCATGATGGTTCAGCCTCAGACAGAGGCCTGTACGTGCCCGTCATGCGGTAAGGAAGGCATTACAAGCAGGTTCTGCCCTCAGTGCGCGACTCCTGCACCTGAGAAACCCGCTCCGGCTCCCGTGCCGGATCCGGTGGCTTCCCCGACGATCTTTGCCATGGATCCTCCTCACGCACCCGGCGAGACCTGGACCTGCGCCTGCGGCCAGGAGGGTAATACCGGCAAGTTCTGCCCCAACTGCGGAAACCCGAGCCCCGCATATCTCGCGGAGCGTGAGAAAAACAAATAAGACATGGGGACGGTTCTTCTGTCTGCATCCAATATTCTACTTTCTGTGCAGACAGAAGAACCGTCCCCATGTCTTCCTCATTCTATTTTATAATCGCCTCGTACACCGCCCGCGTCTCTTCCTCCGTACTGCCGTTGATATAGTACGTCGCGTCTGCGGTCACTATCTTTATATAGCTGTCCGTTTTCAGCCACAGGAATACCCTGCAGCCGGCCTGTCCGTTCACCGTAAATTTTCCCTTCTGCATCGTCGCGGTCGCCGTGCCCACGTTCTTTACCACGGTCAGGCTGTCAGTGCTGCTGCCCGCCTCAACGCTCTCGATATCGTCAAAGTCGATGACATATTCATCCCGCAGCTGCCTGCAGATGACAGCCCCGTTCTCGGTCCGTATCGTCATCGGCGTAGATTCCATCATGCCCAGATATACGAGCATCAGCAGCACTCCGATGATCACCAGTCCGCACAGTCCCGCGATCACCTTGCCCCCGGGATGTCCGATGTTCATCGTCGCTCCCACACCCACGCGTTTCTCAACCGTCATCCTGCCGTCATTTGGATTATAGTAAAACAGTCCGAGCAGCCAGTGATCGTCGTCATCGGCGAGCATGTTCATCTCTTTCCCGTAGCGCGCGTCGATCAGTTTGCTCCTGCGTACGAACATCGCCAAGCACGCAAACAGCATTATCATGTAGATTGCCGCCGCGGCGAGCATCACGATACCCGAGAGTTCAAACATATACGAGAGCAATATCAGGACCATCGACAGCAGATTGATCCAGTCCGACACCACGAACAGATCCGCGAAGTTTTTCTTTTTCGCGCGGTTATAGTTCGCGTTAATATCACTGTCGGCCGAAATGACTTCGTTTTTCAGGTTGTCAAAAACATATGAGAGTATCAGGATCAGAACGCCGATCATGAATGCGGCTGCCACAGTACCTGTCATGACAAACGAACCCGTGCCGCGGCTACTGTCATGAAGTATGATCCCCATATCCGTCAGCAGCGCCGCGCCCACAGGCACCAGCCCCAGCAGTGTCGGGAGCCATACCCGCAAAGGCTTTAGCGCATGTACGGCGCCGGCCGTGCCCAGATCGACATACGCGATGCCGGTCTTGTCCGACAGCCCCAGCCTGCGCTTAATGTCCTTCATTTCCCTGTTGCCAAGTATATACGGGATCTCGAGCAGTACCAGGGAAATAAACAGAAACGCGATCCACACGGTGGTTATCAGCGTTATCCCGCGCATGGCAAAAAGCATCACCGCGACCGCGCAGATGCACAAAACCGTTATCAGCGCCTGCGTTCGGCGTTTTTTCACGATCCCTTCCACAACCGCTTCCGTGTCGCCCGTCCTGAACTCATCACGGTTTTTCACGCCGAATATAAGCTTTTTTTCACGCCATCCCTTAGGATATACCGCCGCAAACATGATCAGTGCCGTAACGACGGTACATGAAAACATGGTCAGACTGAAATATATCTCCATAGCTCTCCATCCTTTTTAGCAGCCGGCCCTGACCGGCCGCGAATCCTCTGCAAATCTACGACCTTTTCCCGTCCCTGTCGTAATACTCATCGACCAGTGCGATTATCTCAGCCTTTTCCACGCCTGAGATCCGCGCCTCCGATACGATCCGCTTCAGCTCCGTCTTGTTCGCCTCGGGTATGCTGCCCTTTTGCTGGATCTGAGTCCGGATCCTCGCTCCGTTCTTGCGGTCGGTCATGATATAGCCTTCGGTCTTTAAGAGCTGATACGCCTTGCTGACAGTCATCGTGTTGATCCCCATCTCCAGCGCCAGCGCGCGCACGGTCGGGAGCTGTTCCCCGGCCGCGAGTTCGCCGCCCGAGATGCCCATGACTATCTGGTTTCGTATCTGCATATAGATCGGTACATCCGACAGTTCGTCAATCCTTATTATCATATGATCCGGCCTTTCTCATTTTCTGTATACGCCTCACTTCATTATACATTCTCTGCCCGTCATCATTCAATCCGCATTTGCCGCAAGCCCGGTATTATCTTTTTTATAAAGCAGAAAATACGCTCCGAAGAAAACCGCCATGCCTGCTGCCGCAACAATTGCCTCCAACACCCATGCGGGCGGATTCCACAATCCGACATAAGAAAGTCCCGCGGAAAAATCTATCAGCGTATGGATCAGGATCGCCAGCGGATACAGCCAAAATCTCTTTTTGTCCTTAACCGCATAGAATACGAGCATCGAGGCTCCGATATGGAGCATCACCGCAAATACCCTTTCCAGGACGTCCACGCCCAGATCCGCAAATGAAAATGCCGCAAGCTGAGCCGCAACAGCGGCAGCCGCTTCCGCCTTCGTGGGGTCCTTGGCCGCCATCTGCTCTACCAGAGTCCCGTATGTCCCCGCATTGATCATCAGTGCGTACGCAATGTAGGTAACATATCCAACTCCCAAAACAAACATCACCTCAAATCCGCCATGCCCGATGCCGTGCGAGATGGAAGTTTCCCTGTTTTTCCTGTTCTTCAGAACAGTCGTAAAAGCGATAAGGCGTCCCGTCTCCTCGAAGATGCCGGGGAAAAGCCCCAGCAAGAAGGCCATGAACAGCGGTCTGGCGTTAATGAACCTGCCGGCCGCGTGATCGGTAAGTCCCATCGCCGTCGGGAAAACCAGCGCATTCTGTATAGGCTTTTCCAATACGACCGCAAATATCAGGAATGTTGCCGCGCCGACCAGAACAGTCGTAAATCTCTCATGTTTCTTTTTTGTCCATACGATCGCGAGCGCGAGGGGAACACCGATCATCAGTATCGCTCCGAGTACGAACAGGCCTATCTGCGCCGAACCGATCTTAGCATATTCTGTCATAGTATATCACTCCTTATGTTTTATTTGTATTACTTGCTGTAATACAAAATATACACCGTAAAATACTCTTTGTCAATACGTTATTGCGTGTTATAATGTATTGGCGCGAATGCGCGGGAGGTACGATATGTTACAGGAAACGAGCATGCTTTATAAGCTGACCATATTATATTTACTGAACCGGGTAGATTACCCGATCACCAATAACGCTCTGAGCAATTTCCTTCTGCAGAACGATTTCACAGATTACTTCAATCTGCAGCAGATCATGGGAGAGCTGATCGACGACGGATACGTGGACAAAGAAACAGTGAGAAATAAGACGCTCTACCGCATCTCCAAGAGCGGTGAGGCCGCGATCCGCCTGCTTGACCGCGAGCTGGCGCCCGGCATGAAGGCTGACATTGAGAAATACATTACCGACAACGGCATGGATCTTCGCGACGATCTCTCGGTGATGTCCAGGTATTATCAGGAGGACATCAACCGCTACATTGCAAACATGTTCATCGAGGAGGCCGGAGAGAAGCTCATAGAGATGAACATCACGGTGCCGACCGCCGCGGATGCAGAGCGCATCTGCGCAAAATGGTACAACGCCAGCGACAGGCTGTATCCGGTCATTATGAAAGAACTGTTGGGGTAAGATAAAATGAATACGGAAAAGAAAAACTCTGCCGATACAGAGCCTTACGAGTCTGACCGCAGAGGTGATTATTCGAGCGAACTGGAATACCTTTATCACAATTATCAGCTGGACAAAGCGATTCCGTGGGTAAGATATATCGCTCTTTATCTGGTGACCGCCATTGTGGTCGCGTGTTTTATCTATATAGCGGTACGTTACTGTCCGCGCAGATTAAACAATCCTTACCGTGAGCCCGAGATCATCGACAAGCTCGGCTTTTTTGACAATACATCCGAACTGCTGCCCGAGCTCAAAGCCCTGCAAGAAAAGACAGGTGCTTACTTTGCGATAGCATCGATCCCGGGAGAAGAGTATCGCCTGCCGGATGACGGTTATACAATAAGACAGCTCGATGTCTATCACAATCTCTTTGACGATGAGGACCATGTCCTGATATTCGTTTCAATCGTAGACAACGTACTGCATACAGATCTGGTCTACGGTCAAAAAACCGTCAACATTCTCAGGGATGTGCCGATCGAGAAAACGATCTCATCAAAGGCCCGCGGACCTCAGACGATCCCGGCCGCGATCCTTGATTCCCTGCGCGAGCTGAATCCGAGATTCATGAAAAAGCAGCCTCAGTTCTATGCATTTGCCGCAGCCGCTGTTCTGGGAATTCTATTCATCCCCTGGCACATTTACAGGTATATCATCAAGCGGCGCTGAAGGCGCCGTGTATTTGTTTATCTCGGCCCAGATCTCATCTACGCCCTGTTTGTTCAGCGCAGAAAAAGGAATGATAGCAGCGCCCTTCGCTCCGAGCGTCTTGCGGATCAGGGCGGTCTGCTTCTGCACCTGCGAGCGCGTGATCTTGTCCAGTTTCGTTGCGATGATCACGGGCGTAAAGCCGGTCGCGCAGATCCAGTTATACATCTCCACATCGTTCGCACCGGGCTCGTGGCGGATATCTATCAGCAGGAAAACCGCTTTAAGAGTCGGCGACTTTTTCAGATACCTCTCGATCATCTTGCCCCATTTCTCTTTGGTGGCCTGCGATACCTTCGCGTAGCCGTAGCCCGGCAGATCCACCAGATACAGCTCTTTATTGACATTATAATAATTTATCGTCTGCGTCTTTCCGGGAGTGGCGGACGTCCTCGCGAGCGACTTACGGTTGATCAGCGCGTTCAGCATCGATGACTTCCCGACATTCGATTTACCCGCAAACGCCACCTCCGGCAGCTCATTGCGCGGCAGCGTACTCGTGATGCCGCACACCGTCTCCAACTCGACCGATCTTATAACCATATCCGCTCTCCTCTCATTCGAAAATGTGCCGGTGAAGACATGGGGACGGTTCTTTTGTCTTCTTGCGTCGAAGTGGTACAGTCGTCAATAAGAAAAGAAGACAAAAGAACCGTCCCCATGTCTTAGAACCGTTCTCTTGTTTTGCTGTCAAATTTTATGCGGTTGCGTCCGCCTTTTTAGAGTGTTTTGCCGATGCGGGCTTCCGGGCGCGTCCGCCCTCCGCGTATTCGAGTACCGGGGGCTCGTCGCCGAGCGCCGCCTCCTTGGTCACTATGCACTTGGCGATAGTGTCGTCGGTAGGTATCTCGAACATGATGTCCATCATGATCGCTTCACAGATTGAGCGCAGTCCGCGCGCTCCGGTCTTACGCTCAAACGAGCGGTGAGCGATGACCTCGAGAGCCTCATCGGTGAACTCGAGCTCTACGCCGTCCATCTCGAACAGCTTCTTGTACTGCTTAACCAGCGCGTTCTTGGGCTTTTTCAAAATGTCCACAAGAGCGCTCTCATCGAGCATGTCGAGTGCGACAGTGATGGGTGTTCTGCCGATAAACTCGGGGATCAGGCCGAACTTGATCAGATCCTCGGGAAGTACCTGACGGAACAGGTCTCCGATATCCCTCTGCATCGGATCGTCGATCTCGGCGTTGAAGCCCATCGACTTCTTTCCGATACGGCCCTCAACGATCTTTTCGAGACCGTCAAACGCGCCGCCGCAGATGAACAGGATATTCGTGGTATCGATCTGCAGGAACTCCTGATGGGGATGCTTACGTCCGCCCTGCGGAGGAACCGAAGCAACCGTACCCTCAAGGATCTTCAGCAGAGCCTGCTGTACGCCCTCACCCGAAACATCACGGGTGATCGAAACATTCTCCGATTTGCGCGTGATCTTGTCTATCTCGTCGATGTAAATGATGCCGTACTGTGCGCGCTCGATATCGTAATCGGCGGCCTGGATGATCTTAAGCAGGATATTCTCAACGTCCTCGCCGACATATCCGGCCTCGGTAAGCGTGGTCGCATCGGCGATGGCAAAAGGCACGTTAAGGATCTTAGCCAGAGTCTGGGCAACATAGGTCTTACCCGAACCGGTGGGGCCCATCATGAGGATGTTGCTCTTCTGGAGCTCAACATCGTCCATGGACTTCTCGCTCATGACTCTCTTGTAGTGGTTGTATACCGCTACGGAAAGCACCCTCTTCGCTTCATCCTGTCCGATCACGTACTGGTCAAGGAACTCCTTGATCTGAATGGGCTTAAGGAGATTGATGTCGGCACCGCCCTGGCGGATGCCCTCCTCTTCAAACTCCTCGTCCACGATCTCGGCACAGAGCTCAACGCACTCATCGCAGATGTACACGTCGTTGGGACCCGAAATGAGCTTTCGTACCTGTCCCTGTGACTTGCCGCAGAATGAGCAGCGTATAGGTGAATGTCTGTCGTCGTTCTTGTTTGCCATTTTGATCCTCTCCAAATCCCCGCAGGTCATCCCGCAGGGAAAAAAGTTACATTACGTCAGCAATGATCATCTGTGCTCGATCACTCTGTCGATAAGACCGTACTCAAGAGCCTCCTGAGCGCTCATGTAGTTGTCGCGGTCGGTATCCTTCTCGATAACCTCGATAGGCTTGCCGGTGTTCGCCGCGAGCATCTCGTTCAGCTTTTTCTTGGTCTTTAAGATGTTCTCCGCCACGATCTGGATCTCGGTCGCCTGACCTCTCGCGCCGCCCGAAGGCTGGTGGATCATGATCTCGGCATTCGGAAGGGCCATCCTCTTGCCCTTTGTGCCGCCCGCAAGGAGGAACGCTCCCATGCTGGCTGCCATACCGATGCAGATGGTCGAAACATCGCACTTGATGTACTGCATGGTATCGTAAATAGCCATACCTGCGGTAACCGAACCGCCGGGGCTGTTGATGTAGAAATTGATATCCTTATTGGGGTCCTCGGACTCCAGGAACAGCATCTGGGCCACGATAAGACTCGCGGTAACGTCGTTAACCTCCTCAGAAAGGAAAATGATGCGGTCCTTTAAAAGTCGGGAATAAATGTCGTAAGAACGCTCGCCGCGGCTGGTCTGTTCAATGACATAAGGGACTAAACTCATATGTAAACCTCCTTATTTTCAAAGCGGAAGATTATTTCTCAACCGCGCTGGAAGCGATAAGCTCTACCGCCTTCTCAACCTTCAGATCCATAGCGATCTGCTTCTTCTCGTTCTCGCCGATCAGTTCTTTAACCTTGTCGAGCTCCATCTGGTACTGCTCAGCCATCTTCTTGTACTCAGCCTCGATCTCGTCATCGGTAACGTCGATGTTCTCAGCCTTAACGATAGCCTCGAGAACCAGTCTGGACTGGATCCTCTTTAATGCCTGGGGCTCCATCTGCTCAAGAAGCTTCTCTGCGGTAAGTCCGGTGAACTGGAAATACTGCTCGATCGAGAGGCCCTGCATTCTGAGTCTCTGAGCAAAATCCTCGGCCATCTGACGCTTCTGGGTGTCTACCATGGCATCAGGGATCTCCATCTTGGAATCAGCGATAACAGCTTCGATGGCTGCGTCCTCGCGTGCGGCCTTAGCCTGCTTCTCCTTATCCGCGGTGAGCTTCTTCTTTAAGTCTGCCTTGTACTCGTCGAGAGTCTCGAAATCGGTAACGTCCTTAACGAACTCGTCATCGGCCTCGGGAAGCTCCTTGGTCTTGATCGAATTGATATGGCACTTGAAGAGCGCGGGCTTGCCTGCGAGCTCCTCAGCATGATACTCCTCGGGGAATGTAACGTTAACGTCAACATCCGCACCCGCAGCGGCACCGATCAGCTGATCCTCGAAGCCGGGGATGAACGAACCGGAACCGATCACGAGATCGTAGCCCTGCGCTGCGCCGCCGTCGAAAGGCACACCGTCAACGCTGCCGAGATAATCAAGATTAACGGTATCGCCGCTCGCTACGGGACGATCCTCTACGTTGACCATGCGGGAATTCTTCTCGCGCTCCTTATCGATCTCAGCGTTAACCTCTTCGTCGGTAACCTCGACCTCAAGCTTGTCAACCTCAACGCCCTTGTACTTGCCGAGCTCTACTTCGGGCTTAACGGCTACCTTTGCGGTGAAAATGAAGCTCTTGCCCTTTTCGATCTGCTCAACGTCGATCTCGGGTCTGGAAACGATCTCAAGTCCAGACTCCTCAGCTGCCTTCGGATACTCTGCCTCGATAAGGTCATTGGCTGCGTCCTCGTAGAATACGCCTGCGCCGTATGCCTTTTCGATCAGCTGAAGGGGAGCCTTTCCCTTACGGAAACCGGGAAGAGCGATCCTGCCCTTGTTCTTCTGATACGATGCATTATAAGCCTTGGTGAAATCCTCGGCACTTACCTCTATAGTAAGCTTGTACATGTTTTTGCCCAGATCTTCTTTTGTGACACTCATTATGTGTTCCTCCTAAAATATTCGTCCTTGGGGCTGCGCAAAAGGGCGCAGTATCCCCATAATCCACGTAACTATATCATAATTGCGCAGGAAATTCAAGGGTTATTGCCTATCCCGTACCGTAAATATTTTATAAAACCTCACGATTCTGACTTCCTGTCGCGCACGAGCAGCAGCCTGCCCTTTTTAATGCTCACGCGCGCGGTCTGCCCGGGCAGCGGCTCATTGCTGACTCCCAGAGGGAAATCGCAGGTGAGCTCCGCGTCGGAAATGCTGTACGCGGCACCGGTGACCGTTATGCCCGCTGCCTCGCCCGAAATGTTGAGCAGCGAGAAATATTCGTATTCCCCGGTGATCTCAGCCGTATCGGAGACCACCTCAAGCTCCGAATAATCATCGACGATCATGCCCTTTTTCCCGAGGGAATCGAGCATATAGAGGAGCTGCACATTGCCGAGGGAATGGTCGAAACGCTCCCCTATCGCGCCGAGCAGCAGGAACTCGGAAAAACCGCGCCTCAGGCCCTCTTTTACAGCATACGCGGTATCGGTATCGTCCTTTACATGGGGTAGCACTATGGTCGGGATCCGCGAGTTCGGGTTCTCGTACGAGTCAAAATCCCCGACGATGAGATCCGGCTCGCGTCCGAGTGCCTCCGCGTGGCGCAGGCCGCAGTCGCAGAATATCAAAAAATCGTCATCCCGCAGATACTTTTTTATACAAGCGGGGGACGCGATATTCGCGCCCCCTACGATCACACATCTGTTCATAAGATCATCCTTAATGAATCGCTCTCTGGGAATTAATCTCCTCAGCGGGCTCGCTGCCGTCCGTGCCGTACTGCTCGTCGCGCTCACGCAGCTTCTTTTCCCACGACGTCTCCTCGGGCCAGTTGCTGTCGTCGAATGCGGCCCTGATCTTTTCAAAGTAGAAATGCAGCTTTTCCCTGATATGAGGCGCTTCCATGTAGTCGCAGCTCCACTCGTCGGGGTACATCAGATACTCAAAGCTGCGCGCCTTGTCCTCGCCCGGGAAGGTCTGCGCGTAATCATCGACAAAGTACGAGTCCTCGATATGGTCCGTTGAGAAAATGTACTTCCAGACGGGCTTGCCGTTATTGTAGTCGTAATGGTAGCTGAAATCCGAGGGCTGGTACTCGAGCCACTCATCGGCAAAGCAGCCTTCGAGCCTGCCTATGCTCTCGGCTTTCTCGATCTGCTTGTCGATCCAGTGCGAGATCTCGTGGACGATCGTGCGCTCGAGCGAATATCTGTAGTTTACATCTATCGCCAGCGCCCTCTCATAGCCGAAATTGGTCGCAACCGCTATCGCTGTGTCGATATCGTAATCGTAAACCTTGGTGAATCCGGCGCACAGGTAGATCGCGACGGTCTTGGTGTCGCCGAGCTTCATCTGTTCGAAGAAATCATCGGGATAATTCTTCAGAACCTCGTCGAGCACGTCTATGGTCTCGGAGACCGTTGCCCAGTCGGTGGATATCGTAAGCCTGTATCCGAAATCGTTGGCAAAAACTTCGCTGCCCAGATACATCGCGAAATTGTGCTTTTTCTCGAACTCACGGCGCTTCTTGTCGAGCTCCTCGGGGATCACGCAGGCCTTTTTGAAGATGTCGGCGGTGTCGTCGGCCGCATCGTTCAGGTAGTCCCAGGCATAGACATACATCTCGCCCTTCATCCTGTCGGAGCTGTTGAGGTACAGAATACCGTCCTCAGCGTCCAGCACCGTCACTCCCGAAGGTCCCTCTCCCGATGCCTCTGTGTCAAACTGCGCGATGCGTTTGCCTGTCTCCAGATCATAGCAGGTGTAGGTATAGTAGCGGTTCGATCCCGATGAGGTCGAGAATTTCGTCAGGACGCATTTGTTCTTCCAGTCGACGGATATCCAGTATATCTCGGAGGATGACTCAACCTCCATGCTCGCCGCGGGTTCGCCGTAATTGCCGTCCTCGTCCGGGATCAGCTCTGATACGGGGCACTTATAATAATTGGCCGACGGATAGGGATAATCGGCAGCGATAAGGCAGGCACTGTCATCGGGCGCGCCGTATACCCACAGTCCGCTCTGACGGCTGTCTCCTCCCGAAGTCGCCAGTTCTCCGGTCTGCTTGTCATATGTGTAGACAACGGCTATCCCGTCATAGTCGTCCCATGTATAGATCGTCAGACGGTTATCGTCCTGAGTATCCTGGATATATCCCTCCCCGAGACCAGGGCGTTTTATGGCCTCGGTGCTTTCTCCGGTGGTGTAATCATATCTGATAATGGCATCCTCATCCGGGTTGATATACCAGAAAGTCTTTCCGTCATCATCGAAATCAAACGAAGTATAGCCGAAGGGGATCGAAAAACCGTATAACTGCTCGAGCTCACCGTTATAGATCTCTATGACCATGCTTGCGTCTTCGTCGGAATAAATACGGTGCTCAACGGCAAACAACTCATCGTTGATCGGATATAACGCGCAGTAATATAACGTGCCCGGATACTCCAGATACTTGTCTTCGCCGGTCACGGTATCGATCGCGATCAGACGGTCGCATCCGCTGTAAATCGTAGGCATCAGGATCAGTTTTCCTCCGGCGAACGTCATCGGGCATTCATTGTAGTCCTTGGCATCCAGCGTTTTAATATATGCGCCGCTCTTTTCCGTCTTATCGAAGGTGTCACGCACCGTAGGAACGGGTGTCGGCGTAGGCTCCGGAGTAGGCGTGGGTGTGGGCGTCGGAGTCGGAGTGGGTACCGCCGTGGGTGTCGCGGTCGGCGCCTCGGTCACCGCCTGCGTCGGATCCGCGGGCACGGCCGGCTGTTCCTTTTGGCAGCCCGCCAAAGCCGCGATCAGCGCGGCCGCCAGCAGGGCAAGAATATATAAACTGCATTTTTTACGCATAAAAAATAAGCCCCCTTATATCTTTTCATCTGACAGTATACTTCAAATATCCCGTCTCGGCAACACGAAAACGGGTGAGTGCGGCCGTCAAAACTCTTGAATATGAAAGCGTGAAAATATATAATCTTTATGTAATCAAATCTACAAGGAAGGCGCATCCGCGGCATCTCTTTTCATGCGGGATACTCCCGGATGCGGAACGGAAAGATAATATGGGAAGATACTTCGGTACAGACGGTTTCAGAGGTGAAGCGAACGTCAAACTGACCGTTGAGCACGCATACAAGGTAGGCCGCTACGTAGGCTGGTATTTCGGTGCTCATGACAACAAAAAATGCAAGGTAGTCATCGGCAAGGACACCAGGCGCTCGAGCTACATGTTCGAGTACTCGCTGGTCGCGGGCCTCACCGCTTCGGGCGCGGACGTCTATCTGCTCCATGTAACCACAACGCCGAGCGTTTCGTATATCGTAAGGAGCGAGGATTTCGACTGCGGCATCATGATCTCCGCGAGCCACAATCCTTTTTATGACAACGGCATCAAGCTCATCAATTCCGACGGCTACAAGATGGATTCGCAGATAGAGGATCTGATCGAGAACTATATCGACGGCCTCGGACCCGACATTCCTTTCGCGACCGGCGCAGAGATCGGACGCACCGTTGACTACGCGATCGGACGTCACAGATACATCGGCTATCTCATCTCGCTCGCGACTCGCTCGTTCAAGGACATGAAGGTTGGCCTCGACCTGGCGAACGGCTCGGCGACCACAGTTGCCAAGGGCGTTTTCGATACGCTCGGCGCAAAGACATTCGTCATCAATTCCGAGCCCGACGGCACAAATATCAATACAGGCTGCGGCTCCACGCATATCGAGGGCCTGCAGAAATATGTTGTCGAGAACGGCCTCGACGTAGGCTTTGCCTATGACGGCGACGCCGACAGATGCTTAGCGGTCGATGAGCGCGGCAATCTGATCGACGGCGACCAGATCATGTACATCTGCGGCACCTACATGAAGGAGCGCGGCGAGCTCAACAACAATACCGTCGTTACCACGATCATGTCGAATTTCGGTCTGTACAAGGCACTCGACCGTGCCGGCATCTCCTACGAGAAGACCAAAGTCGGCGACAAATACGTTTCCGAGAACATGGCCGCGAACAACCACTCGATCGGCGGCGAGAACTCGGGACACATTATATTCCGCAAGCACGCGGTTACCGGCGACGGCATCCTGACATCGCTCAAGATCATGGAGGTCATGCTCGAAAAGAAAATGAAGCTCTCCGATCTCGCGAGCCCCATGACCGTATATCCTCAGGTACTCAAGAATGTCCGCGTTTACGACAAACCCTCCGCACGCAGCGATGAGGACGTAGTAAAGGCTATCTCGACTGTCGAGGCGCACCTCGGCAACACCGGACGCATCCTGGTCCGCGAGTCCGGCACAGAGCCCGTGATCCGCGTAATGGTTGAGGCAGGCACGCTCGAGGAATGCGAGCGCGAGGTCGACTCCGTGATCGCGGTTCTTAAGGAAAAGGGACACGTGGCGGAATAAACAGGCACCTTTTTAAGACATGGGGACGGTTCTTCTGTCTGCTTTAGTTCGCAGACAGAAGAACCGTCCCCATGTCTTCCATTCTCTTAGTTTTATTTCAGATTTGCCGCGATCTTCATTATCAGGTCCTCGCGTTTGAACGGCTTCGGTACGTGGGCGTTCATTCCGGCGTCGAGAGCCGCTTTGATATCGGATTCAAACGCATTCGCGGTCATCGCAATGATCGGGATCGACGCAAGCCCGGGATTATCGAGCGCGCGGATACGGCGGGTGGCCTCGAGTCCGTTCATGACGGGCATCGCCACATCCATCAGGATCAGGTCTATATCGCCGGGTACGGAATTCCTGACCGTCTCGACTGCATCTATACCGCAGGTCGCGGTACGTATAGTGAAACCGAACTTTCCGAGGACATATTCGGCGAGCTTGATGTTTGTGGCGGTATCGTCGACCACAAATATGGTCTTGCCGGTGTAGTCCCTGTTCATCGCCTCGCGTACGGCAGCGTCCTCATCCGTCTCAGCGGTCTCTGCGGCTGCGGGCTCGAGAGGCACAACGATTATGAACTCACTGCCCTTCCCGGGCGCTGTCTGCAGATCTATGGTGCCTTCCATCAGATTGACGATGTTCTTGACTATCGCCATGCCGAGGCCGGTACCCTGAGTCTCGTGAACGGCACCCTTGTCCTCTCTGGAGAACGACTCCCAGATATGCTCCTTAAATTCGTCGGACATACCGATACCGGTGTCCTTAACCCGGATCTCGTATATCAGACGCTCGCCTCTGTCCTTAAGCTTTCCGGACAGCAGTACGCTTCCGCCTCTGTTTGTGAATTTATATGCGTTCGACAGCAGATTCAGCAGTATCTGACGGAATCTGAGCTTGTCGCAGTTAACGGTATCGTCGCCGAGAGCGTCGGTGTCAGTTTCGAAACTGATACCTTTTTCCTTCATCTCGTCACGGATCATATCCGCGCATTCCCTGAACAGATCCTTTAACTTGACGGGAGTCGGTGCCAGATCCATCTTTCCGCTCTCGATGCGGCTCATGTCCAGAATGTCGTTGATCAGGTTCATCAGGTGGTCGCCCGCCGTAACGATCTTATCCAGATACTCCTCGAGCTTTTTCCTGTCGTCTATCTCCTCGAGCGCGAGCTTCGAGAATCCCGTGATAGCGCTCATGGGCGTACGGATATCATGCGACATGTTCGAGAAAAACTCGGTCTTGGCCGTATTGGCACGGTTCGCGGCATCCACCGCGTCGACCAGCAGCTTCTGCCTGTCCTCAAGCTCCGCCTTCTGTTTTGCGATCAGCTTGTCCGCCTCGAGTTTCTGCGCGTGCATGCTGTCAACCACGGCCGCCGTGATCAGGATGCGCGAGATACGGCCTTCCCTGTGCTCGATGACACGATAGAATATATTGAGCCACCTGTCCTTCCGGGGCTCCTTAAATACAAAACCTCTCCTGTCTCCGGCACTGAAAACCTGCGGATCGAAAAGGTCCATATTGCGGCACTCTTCTCCTGCCTCGGCATTTTCCTTAACGAAGCGGCAGATATAATCATTCAGCTCGCGGCAGGTGGTATCGGGATCGACGAAAAGGATGTCCTCCTGCTTGATTATACGGACGCGGTCCTCCAAAAGATCCGCGATATATATGCAGGCATGCTCCGATGCCAGCGTATCGATGATCATATCGTCGAGGCGCATGCGCTCGAGCTCTGTATTCGAAATGAGCGTAGCGGAACCGAACGCCTTGACCGGCTTGCCCTGCTCGTCATACTCAGTAGTGTACTTGACACGGAAAGGAACGCGTCCCACAGTCAGAGGGATATCCGCCTCGAGATCGGTCTCTCCGGCGTCGATCCTGCGCATCATGTCGCGGTACATATCCGCGTAATCGGGCGGGAAGATACCTGCCTCGATCGCGGGCTCGGGATAATTCTCAACGATCGCCGGAAGCCCCAGATCGCGCATGCAGCGGTAGCAGGGACGCATCTCCTTGGTCGCTACCGTATATTCCCAGTTGTATATATTAACCTGCTCGCTGGTCGCCACATATCTGTGCTCGATGTCGGCCAGCTCGTCCAACGTGTGCTTCTCACTGGTGATATTCCTGATCGCCTCATAGACATATGCCGCATCCGGGCCCTTTTCGAGAAATACCATATAGCTCTTGATCCAAATGTAATCAATGCCGCAGCAGTTCTCGATCATGCTCCTCTTGGTCTCGCAGTTCTGCTCTTTGCCGGTCTCAATACACTTTTTGACGCAGTTCAGGTAGACCTGCAGATTACCCTCATCGAGGCGGTCCTGCAGATCGGTCTGAAGATACTCTTCTCTGTCTATATTCAGTCCTATCTCGGGAAGATACTTGTCATTAATTGAAACGATCGAAACACGGCCGTCCTTAAACTCGATCACTGCGGCCGGACCTGAAAACTTACTGTAAATGACATCATCGAATCTTTTGTAATCCTGCATACTCATGTTCCCGAACCCTTTATGCTCTGTAAATGGATGCCTCTACCTGCGCTGCCTTAGCCTCTCCGAGAAGCTTCGAAACTATCGCGAGTCCGAACTCTATCGCGCATCCGACCGACTTTCCCGTGATTATATTTCCCGAGATCACAGCCGGCCCGCCGACATATCGTCCTCCGCCCAGCGCGCTCTCAAAACCGGGGAAGCATGTAGCGTCATGTCCCGCCAGGAGACCGTTCTCGCCGAGTACCGAAGGCGCCGCGCAGATCGCGCAGACCAGTTTGCCCAGATGGTCGTAGGATTTGATCATGTCGGCAACGGCTTTGCTCGCCGCCAGATTCTTCGTGCCGGGCATGCCGCCGGGCAGAACCACCGCGTCGCCGTCCCCGTAAGTAAACTCATCGTACTTGCTCGAAGAACCGAACTGCATATCCGTAACGATATTAAAACCGTGCGAACCGATAACGTCCTTTGTGCCGTAGGGAGATACCATGACCGTATCGATCCCCGCGCGTTTCATGATGTCCGCCGTCATCAGGGCCTCAACCTCTTCACATCCGTTGCACAGTAAAAAATAAGCCTTCATATGCAAATCCTCCTCGGAAAACATAGTAACACAGAAACAGCCCGTGTTCAACGGGAAATCGACCTATAACTACGCGTGCGCCGGCCCCTGCTTTTTCACGCAAAGCATAAAAATAAGTGCATGCAGCTGCAACGGACAGTTTTTTGGCGACTGCTACGTAACCTCATGTTTTTCTAAACTTTCGCGGCAAGTCTCATGCCGAGTCACGGGGCCGCTGCCATTCGGCGTCCATGCCTCATGACAGCTAAAAATACATCCGTGTATTTTTGCCCCTGAAACGGGCGAAAGCCAAGAAAAACTATGACGTTACTCTATGTCGCAAAAAACTGCCCGGCAGGCATGCACTTGCTTTACATTCCTAAGCGTGAAAAAGCATCGCCACGCCCGATGCCGCCGGCGCACGCTGTTACTGGCGGCCGAAACGGACAGCAATCATCTCTTTGCATCATTTCAGATATAATTCTGCTGCATTATACTTCTGAATCATATCTGCATCAGCTTTTCCGAATTCATTCGAAAAAGACTCAAGACTCCCACTACAATTCAAAACAATATTTGAAAAAGATATATAGGAATTATATAAATTCTCAAGTGCTTTAAAAGCACTATCGAGACCTTCGGGAGGATTCAGCATTTCCTTCATTTCATCTTTAATTTGCTTTTGCGTAGTTGAAAGTGATAAGTATTCTTTTCTAAACTCAGCATCGGCAAAAAGAGCATCTAAAGCATCATTGAAATCAGTCACAAATACACCATTTACCTTTGTAAACTTATTCGTTTCTTCATCTTCTGTATTAAGAATCGCATTATGCCAGACTTTTATGATCAAGTTACCAAGATTTTCTGTTAAAGCCCCTTCATCTAACATCGATTCCACTAACGTATTAAATGAGTTTTGATAATCTGCTGCTCTCTGTTTAGCCTTTTCTTCTGCTTCTTTTGCGTCCTGTTCTGTTTTTTGCTTTTCTTCAAGAAGACTCTCATACAAGGACTTATACTCATTTAATTCCTGTTCTAATTTAGTGTTCACCTCAACCAAAGATTCGTAAGAGTCCTTATATTTAGTAATCTCCTGGTTTAGTATCTCGTTTTCGTCAGCCAAGTGTTCAAGCGATAATGCATGTTCAGCCATTTCATGCGCTGCTTTTTTCTTCCCAAACCACATGAGGACACTCAGCACTGCCATCCCCAAACAAAAGAATGCCAGAATAATGCACAGTTGAACCATATGATCATTTTTTCTTGTTTTCTCCATAACCGCACCTCAATGTCAGAGTTTTCTCATCCTGTTTTATAAAGCACAAACTTTGTTACCTTCTGCTGTAATTCTATTATGAAAACAAGATCCTACTCAATACAATTCTATGTGCTCATCTTTCGCTCAGCTGCATCAGGTGCGGCGGCGGCATCGGGCGTGGCGTGGCTTTTTCACGCTTGGTGCTGTCAATTATGTGCATGCCTGCAGGCAGGTTTTTCTGTTCCGTAAAGTAACGTCGTAGTTTTTCTTGGCTTTCGCCCGGGTACAGGGGCAAAAATACACGGATGTATTTTTAGCTGCCATGAGGCATGGACGCCGAATGGCAGCGACCCCGTCACTTGGCTTTAACCTTGCCGCGAAAGCTTAGAAAAACACGAGGTTACGGTCAGGAACAGAAAAGCCTGTCCGTTGCAGCTGCATGCACACAGGTAACTGCCCTGCGTGAAAAAGCAGGGGCCGCCGCACCGGAAATGCGGCAGCCCCCGAAATGAAGGTTTTATTTTACTTTGTATCTGTGCGGATACTCCACCGTATGCCGCTTCCCGTCGAGCGTGTAGCTCACGGCCAGCGTATCATGGTCGATCGAAACGTCGGTCGCGGCTTCGCGCATATGCACCAGCGCGCGGTACTGCGCGATCTTTGCGCCGTCGTAGGAATTCAGGTCGTCCGAGGTCAGCCATACCGAGCCGAACAGCGCGTTGACGGTCGCGAGGTAGTTCTTTTCCGCGGGAGTGAGCGAAATATTGTTGTCGCGCAGGAAGAAAACGTCCGGGTCATTGCCGTGCGCGCGGCGGTCCAGACCGCGGCGGAATATCGTATTGTTGATCGACTGCTTGGTCGAAACGCGCTCTCTGTGGATGATGCGCATGTACATTTTGTCGTTCCAGTCGAGGCCCACGTCGCATCCGATGCGGCAGTAGTCCACGAGCCCGAACGCGGGCATAACGGGCGTGCCGCAGCCGAGGATCAGCTTTGAACCGCAGATCTCGCGCAGGAACGCGAGCGCCCTGATCATCCTGCCCGCGCGGGATTCCTTAAAGACTCCGTCCCCGTCCGTACCGTGGTCGCCGGTCGCGTAGGGCGCAACGGCATACAGGAAATCAAGCTTTACGAGATCGAAGTTCCATTCATCGAAAATGCGCCTGAATATACGCCTTAAGTGCTCCCTGACCTCTGGATTGTCTATGTCGAGCGCATAGAAGCCGCTCCAGTTGCAGCCTGCCTTCCACGGCTCACCCTTGTACTGCAGCAGCCAGTCGGGATGGTTTTTGAAAATATCGGACTTTTCTTCGCAGACGAAAGGCGCCAGCCAGAGACCCGCCCTGAGTCCCGCCATATGTATCTCTTCCGCGAGCGGCGCGAGTCCGTTCGGGAATTTCACGGGATCGGTCCTGTCCCAGTCGCCGACGAACGGCTCCCAGCCGTCATCGATCTGGAACAGATCGTTATCGTCAAACACCTTGATCGCACCGGTGAGGTCCTCTAAGATGCCCTGCTCGTTGATATCCTGGTAGTGGTTGTACCAGCTCGAATAGCCCTTGATCGGAGGCACCGCGTTTTTCACGCCCATGGCCTCAAACCATCTGTCAAATACCTCTGTCTCGGTGCCTTCGGCATAGAAAAGGTCAAATGCGTCGACCGTCGCGCCGTGCACCGCCACGCCCTTGCAGTCGCGCTCTATCTTCATGACGGCCTTGGTCGAATTGTATGTGAATAAGGTATAACCCGTTTTCTCGTCGAGCGAAGCTAGCAGCCTGTACCTGTCACCGTCCCTGAAATAGCAGTAGGATACACCGTGCAGAATGCCCCTGTGCCAGGGATAATCCACAAAATGATAGTCTCCGTAGCGGTCCAGCGAAAACTTGTCGATGCCGAGCTTCGGAGTCCCGCGCAGTCCCCTGATCCTGCCGTAAGGCGTATACTCAGGGCTGTAGGTCCAGCTCTGGTAGCCGTTAAAATACATCTTCCTCGAGGCCTCTATCGCCAGCCGCGCCTCAACGGTGCGCAGCACCTCACCCTCGGTGACAGGCACGATAACGCAGTTTGTGCCCTCATGCATCTTCTGGCTTCCTACCCTGCCGTTCACACACCACTTCAATATCAAGTCTGCTCCCATATCTTCTCCTTTCGCTTCGCTTCATACAGACAGATGGGACGGTTCTTCTGTCCGACTTATCCGCCGATCCGCCTGTCTTTTATTCAACCGTAAACTCCACCGTCACGGGCTCCGCCATATCCGTTCGGATCGTCAGATGCGCCGTGCCACGCTTTCCCGCGGTCCTGACTATCGTTCCGGTCATGCCGCCCTGGGAAGCCGCGATACGGGGTCCCGCGAGCCTGATGATCTCTTCGTCATCGATCTCAAACCGCACCGGCGACGCAACATACGCCGCAAGCGTGTTGAATTCGTTGAGGAACCTGACGCGGATCAGCGACATGTCGAATGTCTCTCCGTCGCGCAGATTTATACGGATCCGTTCCGTTTTGCCGTCCGCCGGTCTGCCCGGATATTCTGCGCCGATGCTCCGGCCCGCGCTGTCGCTCGCCTTTACCTCGAGGTGCAGCTTTTTTCCGGGTGAGAGCTCCTTCACCGCAGCGACTTTGCCGTCCTTTATCGCCTCGTATTTCCAGACAACGGCCTCGCCGCCCCAGTTGCCGACGTATTTTCCGAACAGCTCCACGCCGTCCGCATAACTCATTTTGTATCTGACCATGCACCAGCCCATGCGCAGCAGATCGGGCAGCGGCAGTCCCGCCACACCGTACTGCGCGGCCGCGTTCAGCGATTTATGGAGCAGCTTTTCCTTGCGTCCGGTAAAGCCCTCCTTCGTCTCGAGCAGGCAGCCGATCGTGTCATCCACGAGGAGCGGCCCGTGCGGGAGCGCCGCAAATGCGCTCGGTTTGAGCTCGGTCACAAAATCATTGTTCTTGTATAATCTTACCGCATCCGCATTCGTAAATACATAGCATTTATCAAGACGTCCCGCGTTGTAATCGCCTATATCCATGGCCGAACCGACCTCGAGCACGGGCTCGTCATCGGTCTGCGACGCGTAAACGTACGCGGCGGTCTTGGGGTTCCTGAAATAATCCATAACGCCGTGGTAGCAAACCCTGTCTCCCGAGCCGAAATCCTTGTGTGTCGGATAGTCGAACATGCACCACTCAAAGCACCCGGCATGCTCGCCGTCGGCCATCGCGTCGTTCATAACGCTCGCGTGGCGCAGCGCCTGCTCCTGCCTGCGTTCCCAGGTATCCCAGGCCTTGGTCGGGAACATGTGACCGTTGCTCTCGGAAATGAGGAGCGCCTTGTCCATATCCGAAGTGACCTTTTTCTTGGGCTTTGCCGCAATGCCTTCACCCGCGTATGAGAAATCGTTGAAAGCGTACACATCCTCCAGCAGATGGCTCTTTTCGAGGTACCTCACGCCCGATGTCGCGCGCGAAGGATCGAGTTTGTGCGCCAGCGCGTTCGTGCGGGTATACAGCTCATCGCAGTCCACGCTCTCATTGATGCGGACGCCCCAGAGCATGACAGACGGATGCTCGCGGTACTGCAGGATCATCTCGCGCGTATTCTGCACGGCCTGCTCGCGCCATTCGGGCGCATCGCCGATATGCTGCCAGCCGGGGATCTCGGTAAACACGAGGAGCCCGAGTTCATCGCAGGCATCGAGAAATGCCTGTGACTGGGGATAATGCGATGTCCTGACCGCGTTCACATGCAGCTCATCCTTCAATATATGCGCATCCGCGCGCTGCAGCGACGCCGACGCCGCGTAACCGATATACGGGAAATTCTGATGTCTGTTGAGGCCGCGGATGAAATACTTCTCTCCGTTCAGGTAAAAACCGTCGGCCTTAAACTCCATGATCCTGATGCCGAAACATTTCTCAAATACATGCTCGGGCTCGAACTCGTCCTCCTCGTCGATGACGGCGGGCTTATGCGCTTTGCCGTCCGCGGGCGTGATGCAGAGCTTGGCTCTTAAGGTGTACAGATAAGGGCTCTCAGGGCTCCAGAGCTTTGCGCCGGAAATGCCTGCCTCGAGCGACATCCGGACAATCTTGCCGCCCTCCGCGCAGGATGTGGGCAGCTCACCCGTAAGCTTCAGCGCGCGCTCCTGCGAGATCGCGGGATCATCGTCAAAATGCGCGGGTATATTCTCCCTGACGACATTGCCGTCTGGATCTAAGATGTCTGCGTAACAGGAATAATTCTTTGAAGGGTCGAGCGGCCCCGTGATGTAGATCTCCGCCTGTACAGTACCGGCGGAAGGCGTAGAAACAAAGATATCCTCAACAGAGGTCTCCGGTACTTCGAGGAGCTCTACGGGCCTGTAGATGCCTCCGAAGGT
>JAEEGH010003720.1_pt1 | contig 39745 bp, 31 predicted proteins | sample 9134181 | NCBI WGS metagenome assembly JAEEGH01 (sample SAMN16246544, study PRJNA631951) | gut metagenome | biome: gut microbiome; feature: rumen; material: DP-attached | host: Bos | place: Iran: Karaj | collected 2018-10 | reverse complement strand
ATCCGACTTATATCAGGTGGTTATTGCGGCGGGGTCCCACCTCTTCCCATTCCGAACAGAGAAGTTAAGCCCGCTTGCGCCGATGGTACTGCAATGCAATGCGGGAGAGTAGGAGGCCGCCACTTTTTATTTGAAGCCCTGAGGATACAATATCTTCAGGGCTTTTTCGTTTTTATTACTGTATGCAGTGGACAGACAGAATCAGACAAATCAAGATTTTCCTCGTGATTGCTGCGGTGGTCATCGCCGTGGCGTCGCTGTTGGTGTCGCACTTCCTGGTGCGTGACCTGTCGAAGGAGGAGCACCACCGCATGGAGGTGTGGGCGCAGGCGCTGCGCTCGCTGAACGAAGCTGACGAGACCACAGACCTGTCGTTGGTGCTGAGCGTGATGGAGGGCAACAATACCATCCCCGTCATCGTGGTGAACAGCGAAGGGGGCATTGACGACTACCGTAATATTGACGACACGCTGACCATCGAGAGCTATGTGAAGAGCATGATCAAGGCAGGTGACACCATACGCGTGGGCAGCCAGCTGGTATGCTACGACGAGAGCATCATGCTGAAGCGCCTGTCGGCATGGCCCTACGTGCAGTTGGGCATCGTACTGATTTTCGTCGTCGTGGCTATCTTTGCCTTGCTGTCGTCGAAGCGTGCGGAACAGAACAAGGTTTGGGTGGGACTGTCGAAGGAGACGGCCCACCAGTTGGGTACGCCGGTGTCGAGTCTGATGGCCTGGGTGGAGATGCTGAAGGAGCAATATCCTGACGATGACCTGTTGCCGGAGATGGACAAGGACGTGAAGCGCCTGCAGCTCATTGCTGACCGCTTCTCAAAGATCGGTTCGCTGCCGGAGCCTGTCGATGCCTCGATGAACGAGGTGCTGAAGCATGTCGTCGACTATATGGACCGCCGCACGTCGCGGCAGGTGGCGATGATATGCCAGTTGCCTGACCATGACGTGCGTGTGAAGATGAATGCGTCGCTGTTTGAATGGGTCATTGAGAACCTGTGTAAGAATGCCGTCGACGCTATGGAGGGGCAGGGCACCATCACGCTGACGCTGACGGAAGGTCAGCATGACGTGGTCGTGGAGGTGAAAGATACGGGAAAGGGTATTAGGAAGAAAGACCTGAACAGCGTCTTTACGCCAGGCTTTACCACGAAGAAGCGTGGCTGGGGCTTGGGCTTGTCGCTGGCGCGCCGCATCGTCGAGGAATATCATAAGGGGCGCATCTTTGTCAAGCAGTCAGAGCTTGGAAAAGGAACGACCTTCTGCATCGAAATGCAGAAGGCCGTCCGGTAGGAAATTATTCACTATTCACTTTTCACTTATACCTTATTATATAACTTCTATGCCTAATTCTTCGCACAGCTTTAGGCTCATTTCCTTGAGCTTGAACTTCTGGATCTTGCCAGAGCCGGTGAGCGGGAACTGTTCGATGAAGAAGACATACTTGGGAATCTTGTAACGGGCAATCTTGCCGCGGCAGAAGAGTTGGACGTCCTCGGGCGTCATCTTTGCACCCTCTTCCAGGATGATGAAGGCACCGACCTCCTCGCCGTATTTCTTCGACGGTACGGCAGCCACCTGTACGTCGCGAATGCCGGGCATGTGGTAGAGGAACTCCTCAATCTCGCGGGGATAGATGTTCTCACCGCCACGGATAATCATGTCCTTGATACGTCCCGTGATGCGATAGAAGCCCTGTTCGTCCTTGATACCCAGGTCGCCGGAGTGCAGATAGCCGTTCTTGTCTATCACCTCTGCCGTTGCCTCGGGGTTCTTGTAGTAGCCCTTCATCACGTTGAAGCCCTTGCAGCACATCTCGCCCTGCACCCCTACGGGACACTCCTCGCCGGTTTCGGGGTCGAGCACCTTGACATCGACAAAAGGATAGTCGCGGCCCACGGTGGTGCAGCGCTGCTCGAAGGTGTCGTTCAGGCAAGTCTGCGTCATGCCCGGCGACGACTCTGTCAGACCGTACACGCTGGTGATGGTCATATACATCTTCTCACTGACCTGCTTCATCAGTTCCACGGGGCACAGCGAGCCAGCCATGATACCTGTACGCAGACATGTCAGGTCGAACATGGAGAACATGGGATGGTTCAGCTCGGCAATGAACATCGTGGGTACACCATATACGGCGGTACAGCGCTCCTTATGGATGGAGGCCAGCACCACTAACGGGTCAAACTTCTCGACCATGACCTCGGTACATCCGTGCGTCAGACAGTTCATCGTGGCCAGCACCACGCCGAAGCAGTGGAAGAGGGGGACGCAGACACAGAGCTTGTCGTCGGCTGTGAAGCCCATGTTCTCGCCCGTGAAGTAGCCGTCGTTGGCAATACCGTAGTGCGTCAGCATGACACCCTTGGGGAATCCTGTCGTACCGCTGGTATATTGCATGTTGCAGACATCGTGGCAGTTGACGCTCTGCTTGACGCGCAGCAGTTCCTCGTCCTCGATGTTCTGACCCAGCAGCAGCAGTTCGGCGGTGTTGAACATGCCGCGGTACTTCTCCATGCCGATGTAAACCACATTCTTCAGGTAGGGGAAACGCTCACTGTTCAGGTGGCCACGCTCACACTCCTTCAGTTCGGGCAGCATGGTGTAGGTCATGTCGACGTAGTTACAGTCCCACGTGCCGTCGGTGATACACAGCGTGTGCATGTCGGAGTCCTTGCACAGGTACTCCAGTTCGTTCTGCTTATAGTTGGTGTTGACGGTGACCAGTACGGCGCCTATCTTTGCGGTGGCATAGAGGAATGTCAGCCAGTCGGGTACGTTGGTAGCCCAGATGCCGACGTTCGAGCCCTTCTTCACGCCAATGGCCAGAAGACCTTTGGCGAGGTTGTCGACGCGCTCGTTGAACGTGCGCCAGGTGAAGCGCAGGTCGCGGTCGGAATAGACAATGTATTCCTTGTCAGGCGTTGTCTCAGCCCAGTGCTCGAGCCATTGTCCCAGTGTGCGTTCCGAGAGTGCATAGCCCTCGCTGCCCGTCTCGGCAGGATATGTCCTGTCTGGCAGGGGCCTGCCTGCCATGTCTAATCTTGCGTTGCTCATTTTTCTTTCTTTTTTTCGTTATAACGGTATAACGTTATTACGTGATTCCGGTATTGCGGTATTCCGTTGTTCCGTTATTCCGTTCTAGAACGGGATGTAAACCACGGCAAGGATCTTGGCTGACTTTCCGGGAGCGCCGTGGACGTGGTGCTTGACGATGGAGTCGTAGAAGATGCTGTCGCCCTCCTTGAGGGTATAGGTCTCCTTGCCATAGACAATCTCCACCTCGCCCTGCATGACGTAGATGAACTCCTCACCCTCGTGGGCGGAGAGCTGGAAGTCAGGGTTGTCCTCGGGATGGATGTCGATGATGAATGGCTCCATGTGGCGACCGGCCTTCTGCTGTGCCAGCGGGTGGTACTCCATGTGCTTGCGGGCATCGGTGCTGCCGTTGGAGAAGCTGATGCTGCTGTCACGTTCACGGTCTTCGGCGCGGCATACAACGGGGCCCAGGGCATCGTTGTCGTCCATGAAAGTACCCAGACGTACACCCAGGGCCCTTGCGATCTTGATGAGCGGACCGAGGGAAGGCAGGTTCTGCCCATTCTCGATGGATGTAATCTGGTCTACTGAAAGACCACTACTCTCTGCTATCTCCTCAATGGAGAGGTTTTTGGTTTCACGAATCCCTTTGATTTTGGATCCTACTGATGTGTTGTTCGACATATAGTTTAATTTTTGGACGTGCAAAATTACAAAAAAATATGGAATAACCAATTGCCTTTCATATTATTAACACTTTTCCGTTGCACAACGGCCGCCCTATGTGTGCAATTTGCCTGTCTGTGAGGACTGTTTTTCGCGGGAAAAGCAAAAAAAATATAATTGGTAGGGCGTAATTGATAATTATTTCGTACCTTTGCAGGCGATTTTCGAGCATCAAAGAGACTATGTGTAGTTTGGAGCAATTAAAGATTGATTTGAAAGGGTTGAAGGAAGACGAGAAAGTCTTGACGTTTGACCTTGGCGATGACTTCTTTGAAGCTTTGGACGGTTCGCAGTTGGAACATGGGCTATTGCACGTGTCGGTGTCTATACGCAAGATGGCCGGCTTTTTTGACCTCTGTATCCATAGCGAAGGCTCAGTGACCGTCAGCTGTGACCGCTGTTTAGACGACATGTCGCAGCCTATAGAGGCGGAGCACCACCTCGTGGTGAAGCTGGGCGACACATACAGTGAAGACGATGACACCGTGACGATAGCCGAGCATGAAGGAATACTCGACGTGTCATGGTTTATCTACGAGTCTGTCATGCTGGCCATACCCATCAAGCACGTTCATGCACCTGGAAAATGCAATAGTGCGATGACGCAGAAGCTCTCTGAGCTGAGCGGTGCCGTCCGAAGCGGTGAAGAGGAGGCTGAAGCGATAGACCCGCGCTGGGAAGCTCTTTTGAAATTGAAAAATTGAAGAATTGAAAAATTGAAGAATTAAAAAATTAAACATTAAAGTAATAGTATTATGGCACATCCTAAAAGAAGACAATCGAACACCCGTACCGCTAAGCGTCGTACTCATGACAAGGCAGTAGCTCCCACACTGGCAGTATGCCCCAACTGTGGTGCTTATCACATCTACCACACTGTGTGCCCCACTTGTGGTTACTATCGTGGCAAGATTGCTATTGTCATGGACGAAGCAGCTGAGTAATTGATAATCGATAATTGATAATTGACAATTGGATAATAAGATCAATGCGATAATCACCGGTATTGGTGGCTACGTGCCTGACTATGTCCTGAATAATGAGGAACTGTCGCGCATGGTAGACACCAATGACGAGTGGATTATGACGCGTGTGGGTATCAAGGAGCGCCATATCCTCACTGAGGAGGGCCTTGGTACCAGCTACATGGCTCGCAAGGCAGCCAAGATGCTGATGCAAAAGACGGGTGTTGACCCTGATACCATTGACGCGCTCATCGTGACCACTTCCACAGCTGATTATCAGTTCCCCTCTACAGCCAGCATTGTGCTGGGCAAACTCGGACTGAAGAATGCCTTTGCATTTGACTTCTGGGGTGCTTGCTGTGGATTCCTCTATTCGCTTGACGTGGCAGGAGCCATGATCCAGAGCGGTCGCTATAAGAAAATCATCGTGATAGGTGCCGACAAGATGTCGTCGGTCGTAGACTATAAGGACCGCGCCACCTGTCCGCTCTTCGGCGACGGTGCCGCTGCCGTGCTGGTGGAAGCTACAGAGGAACAGAACATCGGTGTGATGGACTCCTACTTCCGTGCCGACGGCAAGGGACTGCCTTTCTTGCATGTCAAGGCTGGCGGTTCGGTATGTCCACCGAGTCCTTTCACCGTTGACCACCGACTGCACTTCCTCTATCAGGAAGGTCGCACCGTGTTCCGCTATGCCGTGACCAATATGAGTGAAGACTGTGCGCTGATAGCCGAGCGTAATGGCTTGAATAAGGACAATATCCAGTGGGTGGTTCCTCATCAGGCTAACATGCGCATCATTGAAGCAGTGGCCAAGCGTCTGGAGTTGCCGATGAGTCAGGTCATGGTCAACATCGAGCATTTCGGCAATACCTCTGCGGCAACGATACCTCTTGCCCTGTGGGAGAACGAGCACTTGCTGAAGAAGGGCGACAACATCATCATGACTGCTTTCGGTGCCGGCTTCGTTCATGGTGCCAGCTACTATAAGTGGGCGTATGATGGAAGTGAGAAGTGATGCGTGAAAAGTGAATAATTTGCTACCGCTCTATGAAGCATAAGGCAGGATTCGTAAACATTGTTGGCAATCCCAACGTAGGAAAGAGTACGCTCATGAACCAGCTGGTTGGTGAGCGTATTTCGATTGCAACCTTCAAGGCGCAGACCACGCGCCACCGTATCATGGGCATCGTCAATACCCCTGATATGCAGATTGTGTTCTCTGACACCCCGGGGGTGCTGAAACCCAACTACAAGCTGCAGGAGTCTATGCTCGCCTTTTCGGTATCGGCATTGCAGGATGCTGACGTGCTGCTCTATGTCACCGATGTGGTTGAGAACCCCGAGAAGAACATGGACTTCTTGGAGAAGGTGCAGCAGATGACGATACCGGTGATACTGCTGATCAACAAGATTGATGAGCTTTCCGGAAAATCCGGAAATTCCGGAAATTCCGGAAAATCCGGAGAGACCGGAGATAGCGCCTTGGCCGCCATCGTCGAGAAGTGGCACACGCTGTTGCCCAAGGCAGAGATTCTGCCCATCTCGGCCAAGAACAAGTTCGGTACGGACATCCTGTTGAAACGTATCCAGGAACTGCTGCCCGAGAGTCCTGCCTTCTTCGACAAGGATCAGTTGACGGACAAGCCGGCGCGCTTCTTTGTGTCGGAGATTATCCGCGAGAAGATCCTGCTTTACTACGACAAGGAAATCCCCTATTCGGTGGAGGTCTGCGTAGAGCGCTTCAAAGAGACGGAGAAAAACATCCACATCAATGCTGTCATCTATGTGGAGCGTGACTCCCAGAAGGGCATCATTATCGGACACCGCGGCATTGCCCTGAAGAAAGTCAGTACGGAAGCCCGCAAGACCTTGGAGAAATTCTTCGACAAGCCCATCTTCCTCGAAACCTTCGTCAAGGTTGACAAAGACTGGCGCTCGTCAAAACGTGAACTCGACGCCTTCGGCTATAATCCGGAGTGACGGCGACGATAAACCATTATTAATCATCAGGCCGATATGATAAAGATACTGCATCACTGGCTGACATCGCTTGGCAAGTTCTTGATACTGATGGGGCGTACGTTCTCCGTCCCAGAGCGCTTTCGCATGTTCTGGAAACAGTATGTCAAGGAGATGGCGCAACTGGGTGTCAACTCCATAGGCATCGTGTTGCTCATTTCGTTCTTTATCGGTGCCGTCATCTGCATTCAGATGAAGTTGAATATCCAGAGTCCGTGGATGCCCCGTTGGGTCAGCGGTTACACGACGCGTGAAATCATGCTTCTGGAGTTCTCGTCAAGCATCATGTGTCTGATACTGGCAGGTAAGGTAGGCTCGAACATTGCTTCGGAGATTGGCACCATGCGTGTCACCCAGCAGATTGACGCCTTGGAGATTATGGGCGTCAACTCGGCCTGTTACCTGATTCTGCCAAAGATTCTCGGTATGCTGACCATCATGCCCTTGCTGGTCATCTTCTCGTCGGCGATGGGTATTGTCGGTGCATACGGCACCGCCTACATCGGCGGCATCATCGTGCCTGACGACCTGACACTGGGTTTGCAGCACGACTTCAAGTCGTGGTTTGTATGGATGTCCATCATCAAGAGTCTCTTCTTCGCTTTCATCATCTCTGCCGTGCCGTCATACTTCGGTTATACGGTGGAGGGCGGCAGTGTCAATGTCGGTAAGGCTTCGACGGATGCCGTGGTGATGTCAAGTGTGCTCATCCTTTGTTCTGACGTTTTCCTCACACAACTGCTCAGTTGATGATCAATACCTGCCTATATGATAGAAGTTAAGAATCTATATAAGAGCTTTGACGGTATCGAGGTGCTGAAAGACATCTCGACGGTATTTGAGGACGGCAAGACGAACCTCATCATCGGACAGAGTGGCAGCGGTAAGACCGTGCTGATGAAAAACCTGGTCGGTCTTTTCGACCCTACGGCGGGACAAATCCTTTACGACGGGCGTGACTTTGTGCGCATGTCGAAGGAGGAGAAAGTATTTATGCGCCGTGAGATGGGCATGATTTTCCAGTCAGCAGCACTCTTCGACTCGATGACGGTGCTGGAAAATGTCATGTTCCCGCTGGATATGTTCTCGAACAAGAACCTGCGCGAGCGCCAGAAGCGTGCCATGGACTGTCTGGACCGCGTCAACCTGGTCGGCGCTGAAGGCAAGTATCCGGGAGAAATATCAGGCGGTATGCAGAAGCGTGTGGCCATAGCACGAGCCATTGCCCTTAACCCCAAGTATTTGTTCTGCGACGAGCCCAACAGCGGACTGGACCCCAAGACGTCGCTGGTCATTGATGACCTGTTGCACAGCATTACCCAGGAGTTTGATATGACAACTATCATCAATACCCACGATATGAACTCAGTGATGGGTATTGGCGAAAACATTATTTTTATCTACGAAGGCCGTAAAGAGTGGCAGGGTGTCTCGGCAGACATCATGGGTTCAACCAACAAACGGCTGACGGATTTCATCTTCGCCAGCGACCTGCTGAAGGAGATGCGCGAGGCTGTAACCCACGCACATTGACGTACATCAAAGAAAGTCGGGAAACGTTGACGTGTGTCAACAAAAGGGCTGTTAACGTAAACAATTTCTTTTTTTCTCTTGTTTTGCGACTAAAATAGTCGTACCTTTGCATCGCATTTAGGATAACAGAAGGATAACAAGAATTAAAAAAGGAAAGGTAAAAAGATTATGAAAAAGTTAATTAACAAATGGTTTAATAGTGAAGCTTATCACGAGTATTGTTTGAATATGGCTAGAATGTACAACTACAGGCCTGCAAATTAATAGAAACGGATTGAATGCGCGAGCGTCCAATCCGTTTTTTTGTTTCTGTTCTATTTCATTTTCCAGTTTCCGTTCTCTTCTACCATCGGCACGACGACCTCTTCCTGTGTAGAGTCGTTAAAGCATAGCAGCAGGAAGGCATAAGTCAGCTGTAGCGTAGAGTCGCAGCGTCCCACGTTAGGGCTGATCTGTATCTCGCTGATGCCGCCATGTTTCTCCTCGATGTCAGCCAGATACTTCCGATACGTATCCAACAGCTGGTCGCAATAGTCTGCCGGCAGCTTGTCAACACCAGCCTTACCCTCAAGAAAATCTTCCACCCTGTCGTTCGTCAAGTCATGATAATACGACAAGGCAGCCTCGGCGGCCCGCTGTTCCGGGCTGACGGGCTTACACGACATCATGAGTATGCCGCACAGCGTCAGTGAAAGCAAGAACTTATAACTCAACACTTATAACTCAAAACTGAAAACTTAAAACTCAAAACTACTTCTGTCTGATAAACACATTGATAGGCGTACCCGTCAGCGTCCAGTTCTCGCGCAACTTGTTTTCCAAGAAGCGGCGATAGGGCTCTTTGACATACTGCGGCAGGTTGGCATAGAACACGAAGGTGGGTATCTGCGTGTCAGGAACCTGCGAGACGTACTTGATCTTGATGTACTTACCCTTGATGGAGGGCGGCGGTGTGGCCTCGATGAGCGGCAGCATCACTTCGTTGAGCTTCGAGGTGCCAATCTTGATTTTGCGGTTCAGATAGACCTGCTTGGCAGTCTCAAGCACCTTGAAGATGCGCTGCTTGGTGACGGCTGAAGCAAAGATGATGGGGAAGTCGACAAATGGTGCCATGCGCTCCCGGATGGCATTCTCAAAGGTCTTGATGGCTATCTGTGACTTGTCTTCGACGAGGTCCCACTTATTGACCACCACCACGAGCGACTTGTTGTTCTTCTGGATGAGCTGGAAGATGTTCATGTCCTGTGACTCGATGCCACGGGTAGCGTCAATCATGAGAATGCAGACGTCGCTGTTCTCGATGGCGCGGATGGAGCGCATCACGCTATAGAACTCCAGGTCTTCCGACACCTTGTTCTTGCGGCGGATGCCGGCGGTGTCGACGAGGTAGAAGTCAAAGCCGAACTTGTCGTATTTGGTATAGATGCTGTCGCGTGTCGTACCGGCTATCTCAGTAACAATATTACGGTCTTCGCCGATGAAGGCGTTGATGATGCTTGACTTGCCGGCATTGGGGCGCCCTACGACAGCAAAGCGCGGTGTGCCGTCCTCGACATCGTCAACCTCGTCAGACTTCAGCTTCGTGAGGACGAAGTCCAGCAGGTCGCCCGTACCTGAGCCTGTGGCGGCACTGACGCAGTAGGGGTCACCCAGTCCTAACTTATAGAATTCATACTGACCGTAGAGGTCTTTGCCGTCGTCAGCCTTGTTGGCTACCAGTACGACGGGGAGCTTGGAGCGGCGGAGAATCTGTGCCACATCCATGTCCAGGTCTGTCAATCCGTTTTTGATGTCAACGAGGAAGAGGACGAGGTCTGCCTCTTCCGTGGCTACGATGACCTGTTTGCGTATTTCCTCTTCAAAGATGTCGTCGCTATTGACCACCCAGCCACCGGTGTCGACCACCGAGAACTCGCGTCCGCACCACTCGCACTTGCCGTACTGGCGGTCTCTCGTGGTGCCTGCCTCGTCGCTGACGATAGCCTGGCGTGAGTTTGTCAATCGGTTAAATAAGGTGGACTTGCCAACGTTAGGGCGTCCAACTATCGCTACTAAATTTCCCATAAATGCATTTATTTGACTGCAAAGGTACGAAATAAATTGAAAATTATAAATTGAAAAATGAAAATTATTCCAAGCAACGTATGCTATCATGAAAAAAATACTTATTTTTCCCGTTTTTTGTTTGCGTGAGTCGGGAATAATTATTATCTTTGCACCCGCAAACTGTAAAATAGGGGCATAGCCCAGTTGGTTTAGAGCGCTGCAGTCACATTGCAGAGGTCCCCGGTTCGAGCCCGGGTGTCCCTACAGAAAGCAAATTTCCACAAGCGAAACGGTAAAAATTTTGCCGTTTCGTTTTTTTTTTATAATTTTGCACGAAAATCAATCCGATAACTAATTATCAATGGACGACGAAATCAAAGACGAGTTAGAGATAACTGATGACGGACAACAGCCGACGGAGGAAGGGCACTCAGACTATAAACCCGTCAACCGTTTTGATGCGGCAGCAGTTCATCATTTGAGTGGCATGTACCAGAACTGGTTTCTGGACTATGCCAGCTATACCATCCTCGACCGTGCCGTGCCGCATATCGAGGACGGTTTGAAGCCTGTGCAGCGCCGCATCCTGCATTCGATGAAACGCATGGATGACGGACGCTATAACAAGGTTGCCAATATTGTGGGACACACCATGCAGTTCCACCCCCATGGTGACGCCAGCATCGGTGATGCGCTGGTACAGCTGGGGCAGAAGGACCTGCTGATAGATACCCAGGGTAACTGGGGCAATATCCTGACGGGCAATAAGGCGGCAGCCCCCCGATATATCGAGGCCCGTCTTAGCAAGTTTGCCCTGGATACGGTGTTCAATCCCAAGACCACCGAGTGGCAGATGTCGTACGACGGTCGCAACAAGGAGCCTATCACGCTGCCTGTGAAGTTCCCGTTGCTGTTGGCACAGGGTGCCGAGGGCATTGCCGTGGGATTGTCGACCAAGGTCCTTCCCCATAATTTCGTGGAAATATGTGATGCCGCCATCAGCTACCTGCACGGTGAGGAGTTTCATCTCTATCCAGACTTCCCCACGGGCGGCAGCATCGACGTGTCGAAATACAATGACGGTAAGCGCGGCGGTGTGCTGAAGGTGCGTGCCAAGATTGAGAAGCTGGACCCGAAGACCCTCGTCATTCGCGAAATCCCCTATTCGAAGACCACCGAGACGCTGATTGACTCCATCCTGAAGGCTATCGACAAGGGCAAGATCAAGGCTCGCCATGTGGAGGACCTGACGGCTGCCAAGGTTGAGATACAGGTGCAGCTGGCTCCCGGTGTCTCGTCGGACAAGACGCTGGACGCCCTCTATGCCTTCTCGGACTGTGAAATCAATATCTCGCCCAACTGTTGTGTCATCGAGGACAACAAACCGCAGTTCCTGACCGTGAGCGATGTGCTGCGGCACTCTACTGACCGTACGAAAGACCTCATACGGCAGGAACTGGAAATCCGCAAGGGTGAGTTGTTGGAACAGCTACACTTCTGTTCGCTGGAGAAAATCTTCATCGAAGAGCGCATCTATAAGGACAGGAAGTTTGAGCAGGCCCCTAATGTCGATGCCGTCTGTGAACATATTGACGAGCGACTGACGCCCTACTATCCGCAGATGATTCGCGAGGTGACCAAGGACGACATCCTGCGACTCCTGGAAATCAAGATGCAGCGCATCCTGAAGTTCAACAAGGATAAGGCCGACGAATTGATGGCACGCATCAAGGCGGAGATTGAGGAGATAGACCGTGACTTGGCTAACCTTGTAGAGGTGACGGCACAGTGGTTCCAGTTCCTGAAGGACAAGTATGGTAAGGACTACCCGCGACTGACTGAAATCCGCAATTTCGATACCATTGAGGCCACTAAGGTCGTTGAGGCTAACCAGAAACTCTACATCAACCGGCAGGACGGTTTCATCGGCACAGGACTTAAGAAGGATGAGTTTGTCTGCAACTGTTCCGACATCGACGATATCATCATCTTCTATAGGGATGGTAAATTCAGGGTCGTCCGTGTCGTCGACAAGCTGTTTGTCGGCAAGAACATCCTGTGGCTTGGCGTGTTTAAGAAGAACGACCAGCGCACCATCTATAATGTGGTATATCGTGACGGCCGCAAGGGCTTCTACTATATCAAACGCTTTAATGTGTCAGCCATTACCCGCGACCGCGAATATGACATGACGGCAGGCACTGAGGGCTCTCGCGTGCTCTACTTCACCGCCAACCCCAATGGCGAGGCTGAGGTCATCAAGGTGACGCTTGATCCTGCTCCCAAGCTGAAGCGCATCTTCTTCGACAAGGACTTTTCGGAGGTGCTCATCAAGGGGCGCTCGGCCAAAGGCAACCTGCTCACGAAGTATCAGATACACCGTATCGGTCTGAAGAGCCATGGCCGTTCTACCCTGGGCGGCCGCAAGGTGTGGTACGATCCTGATGTCAACCGTCTGAACTACGACGAGCATGGTCGTCTGTTAGGCGAATTCAATGACGGCGACCAGATACTCGTCATCCTGAAGAATGGCGACTATTATCTGACGGGCTATGATGCCAATGTCCATTTCGAGGACAATATCAGCATGCTGGAGAAGTACGACGCCAACAAGGTCTGGAGCTGTGTGCTCTTCGATGCCGACAATCAGGGCTATCCCTATGTCAAGCGTTTCTTGATGGAAGCCTCCAAGCGAAAGCAGAACTATTTGGGCGACAACGAAAACTCGCTGCAAGTGCTTCTGACCGATACGCCTTATCCCCGTTTGCAGGTAGTCTATGGTGGTGCCGATGCCTTTCGTGGCAGTGAAGAGGTCGATGTGGAACAATTTATCGCCGTCAAGGGCTACAAGGCCAAGGGCAAGCGACTGACTACTTGGCAGACGGAAAGCATCACTGAACTGGAACCTACACGTTTCCCCGAGGAACCTCAGGATGCTGACAATGACGAAGGTGATGGTGAGGAAGAAAACCTTGACCCTGATGCCGGCAAGAGCCAGCAGCAGGTGATGGACGAGTTGACAGGACAACTAAGCCTATTCCCAGATGAAGTGTAAGGACTCTTTACCGATGCGGTCTGTGGCGTCCCCTCTGGTGAGGTGTGCTGTGGTGCTGTTCCTTGCCGTTGTTCCTTATGCCACGTTGTCTGCGCAGTCGCTGGGCGATTCCCTCAAGATCATTACCCACAGCCACATGTTGGGTATTGGTAAAACGCACGTGCTCGATACCTATCTGTCGCAGGAACATTTCAAGGGCTTAGGGGGCTCTTTCCTCGCTACCACAGAGCACCAGCGTCTCTGCCGCCATTGGTCGACGTTGACGGAACATGAGGCAAACTTCTCTGTCGTTGACGACCGTGCAGATTCAAAGAAAGAGATAGAGGGCGCCTACAACCTCTACTGGGGACGTCTGCGTAACTGGCTGTTACTTGACGGCAACCTGCGACTGCAGGCCGGAGCCGTTGGCAACCTCTCTTTAGGTGTCATCTATAACACCGGCAATTCAAATAATCCTGCTCAGGTCCGTACCCACTTGAACCTGATGCCCGTCGGCACGGCTACCTATCACTTCCTGCTTTTCGGCCAGCAGATGTCAGCACGCTATGAGCTCGCACTGCCACTCTGCGGTATCATGTTTTCGCCGAACTATGGACAGTCCTACTACGAAATCTTCTCAGAAGACAACTACGACCACAATGTTGTGCCCACTACCTTTGTCAGCGCCCCTGAGTGGCGGCACATGCTGACCCTTGATGTCGCTGTCAGCCGCAAAATGGCCTTGCGTATCGGCTATCTGGGTAATATGCAGCAGGCTAAGGTCAACAATCTGCGCCAGCATGTCTACACCCACCGCTTGCTCATAGGTATCACACGACGATTCTCTATTGCGCCCTGCGGTCTGAATAATAAATAACAAATAAAAAACTTAGGAGTTCATAATGAAACACATATCCATGATATTTAATCCGCGGGGTTTATTGTTTTTTATTTATTATTTTTTGTTTAGCATGATGTTCACATCATGCGTAGATGAAACAGAGCGCCCCGATACACCTACGGGTAACTTTGAGGCCCTGTGGCACATTATTGACGAGCACTACTGTTTCTTCGACTACAAGCAGCACGTGTATGGACTCGACTGGCAAGAAGTATATAATAAATATAAGGTACGCGTGAACGACAATATGTCCGAGACCCAACTCTTTGAGGTGCTCTGTGATATGTTAGGCGAACTACGTGACGGGCATGTCAATCTCATCTCGTCCATGGATTACGGACGCTATTGGGCATGGCATGAGGCCTATCCCCAGAACTACAGCGACACACTGGAGCGCCGATACCTCGGTACCGATTACAGGATAGCAGGAGGTATGAGCTACCGCATTCTCGATGACAACATCGGCTATATCCGCTATGCCTCTTTTGCCTCTCCCGTGGGCGAAGGCAACCTGGACGATTGCTTCTCTTACCTTGCCCTCTGTCGGGGACTCATCATTGATGTCCGCAACAATGGCGGCGGTGAACTCACGACTGCCGAACGCTTGGCAGCACGCTTCGTCCAAGAGAAAACCCTTGTGAGTTATATGCAACACAAGACAGGCACAGGGCACAGTGACTTTTCCCAACTCGAAGCCCGTTACTTGGAACCTTCCAGTAAGCTGCGCTGGCATAAGGGCGTCTGTGTGCTCACCAACCGCTCTGTATTCAGCGCCGCCAACGATTTTGCCGTGATGATGCACGCTCTGCCTAACGTCAAACTCGTGGGCGACCATACAGGAGGTGGTAGCGGCATGCCCATGTCGAGCTCGTTGCCTAACGGTTGGAGTGTGCGCTATTCGGCTTGTCCCATTTACGATAAAAACAAGCAGCAGACGGAGTTTGGTATAGCCCCAGACATTAGCGTCAGCCTGACGGATGAGGCTACGGCAGCGGGAGTAGACCTTATCATCGAGAAAGCACGTGAAGTGTTAACAAAATAGAAAAACTGAAGGCGGAAGCAAATTTTTCATTTTTCACTCTTCACTTTTCACTTTTTTTTGTACCTTTGCACCCGCAATCGCAAAAAGCGAGCGTCAGGATCGCGCCTGTGGCGGAATTGGTAGACGCGTTAGACTTAGGATCTAATGTTTCACGGCGTGCAGGTTCGAGTCCTGTCAGGCGCACAACAATAATGCGAGTCGGCATAGCTCAGCTGGTTAGAGTATCACCTTGACATGGTGGGGGTCCTTGGTTCGAGTCCAAGTGTCGACACAAAGTAAAAGTGACTGGTTTCCGGTCACTTGTTTTTTTATCATACGGAATATAAGTTTTACTACGCTACTACGATACATCATGGAATCTAGTCCGAAAATAGTCATACTTGACGGCTATACAGCGAATCCAGGCGACTTGTCATGGGATATGCTGAAAGATATGGGTGAATTGACAGTGTACGACCGTACGCGGCCTGAAGATGTCGTGGAACGGGCAAAGGACGCTCACATCGTACTGACGAACAAGGTTTGTCTGGGAAAAGCAGAAATTGCTCAGTTGCCTGCGTTGAAGTATATCGGTGTACTGGCAACGGGTTATAATGTGGTGGATATTGATGCAGTTAAAGCGCATGGCATCATTGTGACCAACGTGCCTGCCTACAGCACCGATAGTGTTGCGCAGATGGTGTTTGCCCACCTGCTGACCGTCACGAATCGTACGGAGCACTATGCTATGCAGAATCGCAAGGGCGCATGGACTTCATGCCCTGACTTCTGCTATTGGGATACAATGCTCAACGAATTGGCAGGTAAGACTTTTGGAATCGTAGGACTGGGACTGATCGGCAAGCGCGTAGCAAGTATTGCGCAGGCTTTCGGTATGAAGGTTGTGGCTTATACCAGTAAGGATGCCGCCTCTCTCCCTGATGGCATTGAAAAGAGAACAATGGAAGAACTGTTGAAAGAAAGCGACGTGTTGAGCCTCCATTGTCCGCTGACATCTGACACCCGACATCTCATCAGGCGCGAAACACTTCAGCTGATGAAACCTTCTGCTGTCCTGATTAATACAGGCCGTGGCCCTTTGGTTAACGATAGCGATGTGGCTCATGCCCTCAAGGAGAACCGTCTGAGGGCTTATTGTGCTGATGTGATCAGTGTGGAACCGCCACAGGCAGACAATCCTTTGTTGCAATGTGAGAATGCTTTCATCACACCGCATATTGCCTGGGCAACCAAGGAAGCGAGAAGCCGCCTGATAGATGTGGCCGTCAGTAATGTCAGAGCCTTTATCAACAGGCAGCCTCAGAATGTCATTTGTTGAGGCCTTAATGCCGCCGACACTATTTGTCGGCTTTCGGCGTGTAGCGTACGGCGAGTGATGGCTTGTAGGTGTTCTCCAGAATGACGGAGATGATGCCGTCGCTGGCATCGAAGTTGGCGATTTTGTGGTCGTCTTTCAGCATGGGACAATTGGGCCACGCACCCAGTTCCTGCTCCAGACCGTCACGCAGCTGCTGCCACATCTTGCGCGTGCTGTCATTGGTGGAGATGGTGTAAGTCTCCTGAATGGCCAGAAGCTTTTCGCCATGGTATGCCACAATGACGCGGTAGTGCTCAGCAGGTTTGGTAAATACCACGTTTTGTCCACTGTCTGAGGCTGCTGAGTCAACGACGAAACCACGTGCCAGCATAGAGTCGACCAATTGACCCGTGGGTAGCGTGAAAGCTAACCCACGGTAGTTGAACTTCTTCTCTCCTTCGCCACAGGCTACCAATGTCACCAAGGCCACGAAGACAAAAAACAGTTTCTTCATGGTATGCTTACTTGACGTTTCCAACCTTGATGAGATATTCGCCAATCTGTACAGCATTAAGCGCTGCTCCCTTGCGAATCTGGTCACCGGAGAGCCAGAAGGTAAGACCGTTCTCGTCAGAGAGGTCCTTGCGGACGCGGCCTACATAGACATCGTCCTTGCCGGCAGTTTCCAACGGCATGGGATAAAGTAAGTTGGCGGGGTCGTCGACCAGTGTACAGCCGGGAGCTGCGGCAATGGCCTGCTGGGCTTCCTCGACGCTGATGGGACGCTCGGTCTCAATCCAGACACTCTCGGAATGGCTGCGCAGTGAGCTGACACGGACACACATGGCCGAGCACTTGGCATCGGTATGCATGATTTTCCGCGTCTCGTTATACATCTTCATTTCTTCCTTGGTATAGCCGTTGGGCTGGAAGACATCAATTTGCGGAATGACATTATATGCCAGCTGGTGGGCAAACTTCTTGATAGTCTTCACCTCGCCATCCTCTACCATCTCCTTGTACTGCTGTTGCAGTTCGGCCATGGCGGCGGCTCCGGCACCCGAGGCACTCTGGTACGACGACACGTGGATGCGCTTGATGTGGCTGAGCTTCTCTAAGGGCTGCAGCACGACAACCATCATGATGGTTGTGCAGTTAGGGTTGGCAATGATACCGCGGGGACGGTTCAGGGCATCCTCGGCATTGCACTCAGGCACGACCAAGGGTACATCGTCGTCCATGCGGAAAGCGCTGGAGTTGTCAATCATGACAGCGCCATACTTGGTGATGGTCTCTGCAAATTCCTTGGACGTTCCGGCACCAGCCGACGTGAAGGCAATGTCAACATCCTTGAAGTCGTCGTTGTGCTGGAGCAGTTTAACGGTCAATTCCTGTCCACGGAAGGTATATTTCGTACCTGCTGAGCGTTCAGAGCCAAACAGTACGAGTTCGTCCATCGGGAAATTTCTCTGGTCAAGGATGCGCAAAAACTCCTGACCTACGGCACCAGAGGCACCAACAATTGCTACTTTCATAAGCCTAATTAACTGTTTTGTTACGAATTTGGGTGCAAAGGTACGAAATAAATTGAAAATTGAAAATTGAAAATTGAAAATTATGCTGCCGCCATGAAAAATAATTAAGAATTAAGCATTAAGAATTAAGCATTATTTCGTAACTTTGCCGCCAAAATGCTGAACCTCATGCAATATTTCCCGATAACGAGCCCGACGCTGATTTTCTTTGTCGTGCTGCTCATCATCTTGTTTGCCCCTATTGTGATGGGTAAGTTGCGTATTCCGCACATCATCGGTATGGTGTTGGCAGGTGTACTCATTGGGGAACATGGCTTGAACATCCTGACGCGTGACTCGTCGTTTGAACTCTTCGGTAAGGTGGGACTGCTGTATATCATGTTTCTCGCCGGACTGGAAATGGACATGGAGAGTGTGAAGAGAAATTCACGGCGTTTCCTCATTTTCGGCCTGTTGACATGCCTCGTACCGCTGGTGATGACCTATGTCATGGCCATCGTACTGCTTGGTTACTCGCATACGGCCTCGTTCCTGTTGGGTTGTATTATGGCGTCGAACACGCTGATTGCCTATCCCATCATCTCGCGCTACGGACTACAGCGCGACTCCAGTGTGATGCTGAGTGTGGGGTCGTCGATGATATCGCTTTTCCTGGCTCTGCTGATGCTGGCTGCGCTGTCTGCCTCGTACGGTGAGAACGTTGGCATCGGCTTTTGGATACTCTTTATCATTAAATTCGCCTTGTTCTGTGTCCTCAGCGTCTGGCTGATACCGAAGCTGTCGCGCTATTTCCTGCGCCGCTACTCTGATGCCGTCATGCAGTTTATCTTTGTGTTGGCGGTGATGTTCCTTTCGGCAGCCCTGTCTGAGGCCATTGGTGTAGAGGGTATCGTGGGCGCCTTTTTGGCAGGATTGATACTCAACAGGTATATCCCCCATGTCTCACCGCTGATGAACCGCATCGAGTTCATCGGTAATGCCCTCTTCATTCCCTATTTCCTGATAGGTGTGGGTATGCTCATCAATGTCGGTACGCTGTTTGAGGGACCTCACATGTTGTGGATCGTGTTTATGATTGCTTTCTTCGGCACCTTCGGCAAGGCTGTTGCCGCATACCTGTCGAGTCTGCTGTTCCGCTTGCCGAAGTCAGCCGGCAACATGATGTTCGGCCTGACCTGCGCCCATGCTGCCGGTGCCATTGCCATGGTGATGGTAGGTATGCGCTTAGAGGTTAGCCCCGGCCATTATCTGGTCAACGACGAGATGCTGAATGGTGTCGTCATCATGATACTCATTACATGTATCATCTCGACGTTGATGACGGAGCGTGCCTCACAGCAAATCATTCTCAGGGATAATAAGCAGCGTACGGGCGACAGTAGACAGCAGTCAAAGGATGATGAGAAAATCATGCTTTGTGTGAAGTATCCGGACATTGCCCCACAACTGTTGGAGTTAGCTGTCTTGATGCGCAACCAGAAGCTGAAACGAAGTATCGTGGCCTTGAATGTGGTGTATGACGACGTGAACTCCAATAGCCACCGCGAAGAAGGACTCAGGCTGCTGGAACATCTGGAACAGCGTGCCAGTGCCAGCGATATTCACATGCAGACGCAGGTGCGCTTGGCTACCAATATCGCCAACGGCATCAAGCATGCTTTCCGTGAATTCGGTTCATCGGAGATTATCATGGGTATGCACATCCATACTGACATCAGTCCGAAATTCTGGGGCGAATTTATCCAAAGTCTGTACAATGGCCTGAATCGGCAGATTGTGCTGACACGCTTTGTACAACCTCTGAATACGTTACGTCGCATACAGGTTGCAGTGCCTTCGCGTGCCGAGTTCGAACCGGGCTTCCACCGCTGGCTGGAGCGCCTCAGTCGCATGGCGAGCAACTTGGACTGCCGCATCCAGTTCCATGGGCGCAACGAATCCATGGAACTGATACGTGAATACATCAATAACAATCATCCCAATGTGCGTGCAGAGTATACCTTCATGGCCCATTGGAACGAATTGCCGCGACTGGCAGAGAACATCCGTGACGACCACATGTTTGTCGTCATCACGGCCCGAAAAGGTACTATCTCGTACAAAAATGCCCTTGAACGGCTGCCCAATGAACTGCAGCAGCACTTCTCGGGCAAGAACCTCATGATACTGTTCCCCGACCAATATGGCGATGCCAAGGAGGAGAGCATGACCTTCACTGCTGCCCAGCACCAGGAGGAGAGCAGTGTTTACGATACGATATTACGCTGGATTAACACCATCAGGAAATAAGTAATGATAGACATTAAAGGAATTAAGAAGAGCTTTGGCTCCTTAGAGGTATTAAAAGGTATTGACTTGCACATCAACCGTGGCGAAGTGGTCAGCATTGTAGGTCCCAGCGGCGCTGGCAAGACCACCTTGTTGCAGATCATCGGAACATTGGACAAGCCCGATGTCGGCACCGTATGTGTTGATGGCATTGACACCACCCAACTGTCCAGCAAGAAACTCTCTGACTTCCGTAACCGTCATATCGGTTTCGTCTTCCAGTTCCATCAGCTGCTGCCGGAATTTACTGCCGTGGAAAATATCATGATTCCCGCCTATATAGCCGGCACGTCTAACAAGGCCGCCAGACAGCGTGCCGACGAATTGCTGCGTTTTATGGGACTCAGCGACCGCGCCAATCATAAGCCCAATGAACTCTCGGGTGGTGAGAAGCAGCGCGTGGCAGTAGCGCGTGCCTTGGTGAATAACCCCGCGGTCATTTTGGCCGACGAACCCAGTGGCTCATTAGACAGCAAAAACAAAGAAGAGCTGCACCAGCTCTTCTTCGATCTCAGGGACCAGTTTGGTCAGACCTTTGTTATTGTCACCCACGATGAGCATCTGGCAGGCATTACTGACCGTACTATCCAGATGCGTGACGGTCTTTTGGTTCCAGCTCCTGACAGTTTAACCGTCGGGGATGGTTTAGAACTCAGCACTCTTGGGAGTACGCGGGAAGGGGATGACGTCGCGGATGTTCTGCATACCGGTGACGAACAGGATGAGACGCTCGAAGCCTAAGCCGAAACCGGCATGCGGGCAAGAGCCCCAGCGGCGGGTGTCGATGTACCACCACAGGTGTGTCTTGTCCATCTGGCGGCGCTCAATCTCGCCCATCAGTTTGTCATAGCTCTCTTCACGTACCGAACCGCCAATGATCTCGCCAATCTGCGGGAACAGCACGTCGGTGCCTTGCATGGTTGGGCCGGGGGCGATGGCACCCTTGTAGCCGATGCTTCCGGATTCTCCGGAATCTCCGGAAATTCCGGGATTCTGTTTCATATAGAATGACTTGAAAGCTCGCGGATAGTCCGTCATGATGACGGGCTTCTTGAAGTGCTCCTCAACGAGGTAGCGCTCGTGCTCACTGGCCAGGTCGTCGCCCCAATTGCAGGGGAACTCGAACTTCTTACCATTCTTGATAGCCTCTTGCAGGATATTGATACCCTCGGTATAGGGCAGGCGTACGAAGGTTTCCTTCAACACACCTTCCAAGCGGGCGATCAGTGTCTTGTCTATCATCTGGTTCAGGAACTGCAGGTCATCCTTGCAGTTGTCTAATGCCCAGCGTACGCAATACTTGATGAAGTCTTCTTCAAGGTCCATCAGCTCTTCCTGATCGAGGAAAGCAACCTCAGGCTCTACCATCCAGAACTCAGCCAGATGGCGCGGTGTGTTCGAGTTCTCGGCACGGAACGTGGGTCCGAAGGTGTAGATGGCACCGAGGGCCGTTGCACCTAACTCGCCCTCTAACTGGCCGGAGACGGTCAGTGAGGTCTGTTCGCCGAAGAAGTCATCGTCGTAGATAATCTTGCCGTCTTCGTCCTTCTTCAGGTCATATAGGTTCTTCGTCGTCACCTGGAACATATTTCCTGCACCCTCACAGTCCGAGGCCGTAATCAGCGGCGTATGGAAATAGAAGAAACCATGCTCGTGGAAATAGGTGTGGATAGCCATGGCCATATTGTGGCGAATGCGCATCACGGCACCGAAGGTGTTGGTACGCAGACGCATGTGGGCATTCTTGCGCATCACCTCGAATGACTGACCTTTCTTCTGCATGGGATAGGTGTTGTCGCAGAGACCGTAAACCTCCAGGCGGGTAGCCTGAATCTCGCAAGCCTGACCAGCACCCTGGCTCTCCACGAGTGTTCCCTCAGCACAGATGCACGCTCCCGTGGTGATGTCTTTGAGCAACTGCTCGTCAAACTTGGCAGGGTCAACCACTACCTGTACGTTCTTGATGGTCGAGCCGTCGTTCAGGGCGATGAAGTCAACGGCTTTACTGCTGCGGTGCGTACGTACCCAGCCTTTTACACATACTTCCTTTCCAAACTCCGTGCTCTTCAGCACGTCAATTATCTTTGTTCTTTTCATTGTTTTCATTTAGTTATGTAAGCCGAGGCCGAGCCTCGGCCTACTGAACAATATTACTCGTAAGCACCCATGCGCAGGCGGTCGACCTCCTCCTCGGTCAGGTAGCGCCAGTCGCCGCGGCGAACGTTTTTCTTAGTCAGACCGGCAAACTGTACGCGGTCGAGCTTGGTCACCTTGTAGCCCAGGCTCTCGAAGATACGACGTACAATGCGGTTCTTACCGCTGTGGATCTCGATACCCACCTGCTTTTTGTCGGTCTCGCTGGCATATTCAATAGCGTCGGCCTTGATGTCACCATCCTCTAACGTGATGCCCTCGGCAATCTGCTGCATGTCGTGAGCAGTCAGGTTCTTGTCAAGATAGACATGGTAGATCTTCTTCTTGAGGAATTTCGGATGTGTCAGCTTAGAAGCCAGGTCTCCATCGTTGGTGAGCAGGAGTACGCCCGTGGTGTTACGGTCCAGACGACCAACGGGGTAGATACGCTCCGGGCAAGCACCCTTCACAAGATCCATCACCGTCTTACGCTGCTGGGGGTCGTCGCTGGTGGTCACATAGTCCTTGGGCTTGTTCAGCAGCACATAGACCTTCTTCTCGGGGGTCACGGGCGTGTCGTGGAATTTCACCTCGTCCGTGCGCAGAACCTTGGTACCCAGTTCGGTAACAACCTGTCCGTTGACGGTCACCACACCTGCCTGGATGAACTCGTCGGCCTCACGACGGCTACATACGCCGGCATTAGCCAGGAACTTGTTTAGGCGGATGGGCTCGTTGGGATCGTAGTTCTCCTCCTTATACTCTATGCGCTTCTTCATCGAATATTTAGCGTTGGGGTCATAGCCTCCCGGGCGCTGACGGAAACCACCGCGCTGCTGATAGCCACCTTGACGCTGCTGGCCATAGCCGCCACGCTGCTGATAGCCGCCCTGACGCTGCTGACCGTAGCCGCCACGCTGCTGATAACCACCTTGACGCTGCTGTCCATAGCCACCTTGACGGGGCTGGTAGCCACCCTGCTGACCATAGCCGCCTTCGCCATCCTGCTGGTTGTAACGGGGACGATAGCCGCCGTACTGCTGCTGGCCATAGCCGCCACGCTGCTGGTAGCCGCCCTGCTGACCGTAGCCGCCTTGACGGGGCTGGTAGCCGCCCTGCTGACCATACTGCTGACGGGGACGCGACTCGTTGTTATAGTTGTTGCGAGGATGGTAGCTGCCACGTTGTGGCGCACCGCCCTGTAGGCTTGCACCAAAACCTTCGGGACGGAATCCGCCTTCCTCCTGATTATGACTGCGATGATAGCCGCCCTGGTTGTATGGGCGTGTTTGCTGGTGAATGCGCGGACGCGGTGAACGGCCCGGGCGATACCCTTGATAGCCACCTTCGTTACCTGTTGTGTTTTGCTGCTCAAAAGAGGCTCCTTCGTTTTTCTTCTCGTTTTCTAATTCCATAATTTCTTTTCTCCTGTTTCTTTTGTCAGAGAACCTCACGGCTCTCACTTGTGTTGTTGATAAAAATGTAAATGGTTCTCTTATTAGTTATGATTAAACTCCAGTATAGTTACTTGGCGTGATAGCCAACAGTTCTTCCTTCACTTCGTCGCTGACCTCCAATTGACGGATGAAGTCATGGATGGTCTGCTCTGTCATTTTGGCATTCGTGCGTGTCAGTGCCTTCAGGGCCTCATACGGATTCGGATAGGCCTCACGGCGTAAGATGGTCTGAATGGCCTCAGCCACTACTGCCCATGTGTTCTCAAGGTCTTCATGCAGCTTCTCCTCGTTCAGGATCAGCTTGCGCAGGCCTTTCAGCGTACTTTGGATGGCAATGATGGCATGTCCGACAGGCACACCCACGTTGCGGAGCACCGTCGAATCGGTGAGGTCGCGCTGCAGTCTGCTGACTGGCAATTTCTGTGCCAGGAACTGCAGAATGGCATTGGCCATCCCCAGGTTACCCTCCGAATTCTCAAAGTCGATGGGGTTTACTTTGTGCGGCATGGCACTTGAACCGACCTCGCCAGCCTTGATCTTCTGCTTGAAATACTCCATGGAGATATACATCCAGAAGTCACGGTCCAAGTCGATGATGATGGTGTTGATACGACGCATGGCATCGAAGATAGCGCCTAACCAGTCGTAGTTGGAAATCTGTGTCGTCCACTGTTCACGTTCCAGTCCCAGTTTGTCGCTGACAAAGCTGTTACCGAACTCACGCCAGTCGTACTGCGGATAGGCTACGTGGTGGGCATTGTAATTACCCGTAGCACCGCCGAACTTTGCAGTGATGGGTGTATCCTTCAGCGCACGCAGCTGTTCCTCCAAACGGTAGACATAGACCATGATCTCTTTGCCCAGTCGGGTAGGAGAGGCGGGCTGTCCGTGCGTCTTGGCCAGCATCGGCACGTTTTTCCATTGCTCGGCATAGTCGTTCAGCTGTTCTATCAGTTCTTCTACCATCGGGTAGTACACGGCCTCCAGTGCTTCCTTGATGCTCAGGGGTACGCTGGTATTGTTGATGTCCTGTGATGTCAGTCCAAAATGAATGAACTCCTTGAATTTTAAGCTCTGGGTTTTGAATGCTGGGCTTTCATCAATCTTTTCCTTGATGAAATATTCCACGGCCTTGACGTCGTGGTTGGTGATTTTCTCAATATCCTTGACGCGCGCGGCATCGCTTTCCGTAAAGTGACGGTATATGTCGCGCAGTGGCTCAAAGAGCTGATGGTCGAAAGCCTCCAATTGGGGTAGGGGCAACTCGCAGAGCGTGATGAAGTATTCTATCTCCACACGGACGCGATAACGGATGAGTGCATATTCGGAAAAGTATCCTGCTAACTTGTCGGTTTTGTTTCTGTATCGGCCATCTATAGGCGAAATGGCGGTTAATACGTCCAGTTCCATATCTTTCTCTTAATACCTTATTTACCTTATTGTTATATTCGTTAATGTCATTCTCTCAAATGGTGGTGCAAAGGTACGAAATAAATTGAAAATTGAAAATTGAAAATTGAAAATTTTCTTCCTTCAACAGATATTTTTTGATATTTAACAAAAAAGAGTCCCGAAATGTCTTCGGAACTCTTTGGTGGGCGCTGACGGATTCGAACCGCCGACCCTCTGCTTGTAAGGCAGATGCTCTAAACCAGCTGAGCTAAGCGCCCTTTTCTTTGTAAGCGGGTGCAAAGGTAAGGCATTTTTTTGAAACTGCCAAACTTTTGCCCCACTTTTTTGTCTTTTCCTATAAAAATACTTCAAAAGCGCTCATAGATGACGCTTTTCTCACTTCACTTCCACCGTTGCGCGACGGTTGAACTCATTCGGATTGAGGGTGTCGACACCGCCTGCTGCTACCGTTTTGATGCGGTCACTGCTGACGCCCATCTTGACCAGTTCGGCAGCCAGTGCTTCAGCACGCTCTTGTGACAGTTTGTTGTTGAGTTCTGCGTTGCCAGTCTCGCTGTCGGCATATCCGGTAATCAGGAAGGTAGCATCCTGTTGCTCTGCTGTCACACGGATCAGTTCCTGGACATCCTGCAGGTCGCGCTGTGAACTGATGACGGCCTTGCCCAGTTCAAAGAAAACAGACACCGGTGCGCTGACCATCTTGGTGATCGTAGCAGGAGCCACAGGCACTTGCTGTTCAGACAGCATGCTATTCAACCGCTCGTTTTCCGCCATGACATCAGCCAGCTGTGCATTGAGCGCGTCAATCTCGCTTTGTGAGAGCTCCTGTATGGCTTTGTAGTCTGTTGTTCTCTTCCATGTGCTGTTGCCTATGCGATAGGTGAAGCCAAGCTCCACGTTCAGGTTACGGTCTTTGTTCTTGAAGGTGTGCGAAGCATTCTGGTAGACAGGACATCCGTCGAAGTCAGCTTCCATGGCATAGATGTTAATGTCGACGTTGAAGGACAGTCTGCGTGAGAGGCGGAATGTATTGAGCAATCCGGCACTCAGTCCCATGGCATAGCGGTTATAGGTCATGTTACGGCCTATGCCGCCACCGATATAGGGGATGAAGTTCCACACGCGTTCCTCGCTATAGCCCATCAGCATGTTGCTGAGATTGAAAAGCACCTGTTCGTGGAGCGTCCAGTATTTGTCGGCATTGACGGACTTGTCCTCGGAGATGACGGACCGTCCCCAGAAACCGTTCAGTTTCGTGCGGAGACCTAAACCTGGTGTGAACCACTTGCCGATAGCCAATGACAAGCCGAGATTAGTGCGGTAGTCCTTGGTCAGTTTGCTGAATTTAATGGATGAGTCTTCCTGACTCCCCCAGAACGATGTCCCTACGGCATTGGCCTGTACGAACCAGTTGGCCCAGAACGAGTTGGTAGCCACACTATGCTTCTCTTCTGTCACTTCCATCTGAGCGCTGGCTGTTGCCACAGTACCGGCCATAGCCAGTATCATCAAAAGTTTCTTCATAATATCTCTTATCTTTTATCTCTTATCTCTTATCTATCCCAGCAGTTGCTCTATATCGTGCTGAGGCAGGATGGCGAGGATGGGTCTGCCGTCAGGCGTGTAGTTGACATTAGAGCAGACAAACAGCTCGTTGACGAGGTTTTCCATCTCCTCATTGTCCAGTACTTGTCCTTGGGGTATCGCTGCATGGCGTGCCATACTCAGCGCCAGCGAGCTGTTCAGTTCGTCATCGTTGACAACACCATGCTGTGTCGCATCATCCACCATGTTGCGTAAGAGCCGGACGTAGTCTAATCCCTCAATGCCTCCGGGAATGCCGTTCACGGCATAGCTGCCCTGTCCGAGGGGTGTCAGGTCAAAACCCACAGCAGCCAGTCGCGGCAGCAACTTCTCCATCACGACGTTCTCTGAGGGTGGAAACTGTACGACTTCCGGAAACAGCACCTGCTGGATGTCGGCGGTGCGTGTCTGCAGTTGCGACAGGTATCGCTCGTAGCGGATACGGATGTCGGCACGGTTTTGGTCGATAACCATCAGTCCGGACTTCACGGCTGTCATGATGTAACGGCCTTTGTATTGATAGTGGATGGGTGATTTCTCTTCCACGCCTACTGCTGTCGCCTGTTCCTCAAAAGGTATGTCAAACAGTTCCTGTCCCTTTGATGTCTGCTGCTGTCCTTCATAGAGCTGTTCCCAGCCTGGTGTCACCTTCGGTTTTGCAGGGGTGTGTTGCGTGAAGGGATTGTATTGTGGTGTCTGCACCGTCTTGGGCATGTCAGGATAATCTGTTCCTTGGGCGTTGAAGACTGGCATCTCGGGTTTTCCTTCCGTGTCGAAGTCTATTTGGGGAATAGCGCAGAACTGTCCGATGGCATCCTTGACGGCAGCGGTGAGAATCTGCCAGATGGCCTGTTCGTTCTCGAACTTGATTTCCGTCTTAGTGGGATGGATGTTGACGTCGATATCGGCGGGATTGACATGGAAGTGAATGAAATAGGGTACATGCATGCCAGAAGGAATCAGCCGTTCGTAGGCCTGTTGCACCGCTTTGTGGAAATAGGGATGCTTCATATAGCGCCCGTTGACGAAGAAGTATTCAGCCACGCCTTTCTTGCGGGCTGTTTCCGGTTTGGCCACAAAGCCCGTCACCTTGCAGAGGGCTGTTTCAACCTCTAAGGGCAGCAGGTCTTGTCCGTAGCGCCGGCCATAGACATCGGTAATGCGTTGTCGCAGGGAACCGGCTCGCAGGTTCATCAGTTCCTGACCATTGCTGTGCAGTGTGAAGCAGATGTCGGGATAGACGAGTACGATGCGTTCGAAGGTTGTCAGGATGTTGTTGAGTTCCGTCACGTTGGTCTTGAGAAATTTACGCCGTGCCGGCACGTTAAAGAACAGGTTGCTGACGGTAAAACGGCTGCCCACGTTACAGGAGCAAGGCTCTTGGCTCTCCACGCGTGAACCACTGAGTGTTAGGCACGTTCCTATCTCGTCGCTGCTGCGACGTGTACGCAGCTCAACCTGTGAGACGGCGGCAATAGAAGGCAGTGCCTCGCCGCGGAAGCCCATAGTGTGTAGTGAGAAGAGGTCGTCGGCCTTACGGATCTTGGACGTTGCATGGCGCTCAAAAGCCAGACGGGCATCGGTTTCTGACATGCCGCAGCCGTCGTCGATGACTTGTATAGACGTGCGTCCGGCATCCACCACCAGTACGTTGATGGTATGAGCGCCGGCATCCACGGCATTCTCCACCAGTTCCTTGACCACAGAGGCCGGGCGTTGTATCACCTCGCCGGCGGCAATCTGGTTGGCCACACTGTCTGGGAGCAATTGGATTACGTCTGTCATGTCGGGTCTGTGGCTTGTGCTTGTTCTTGTGGTTGTTCTTGTGGCTGTGGCTGTTCCTGCTTTGAGACGCTGTGTCTGGGAGCTTCGCGGCGTTTCTGTTCCTTCAGCTCCGTACCTCCCTTCTTGGGGCGCCAGTTAAAGATGTCTTCCTTGTTGACGGGACGCACATAGTCAAACCAAGCATAACCCGGGAGCAGGTATTTCTCGGGCGGAATCTGCGTCATGGGGTAGAGGGTACCTTTGGGCTTCTCCATCCAGATGCGCTGCATCTTGCGGTTTTCCAGAAACATCTTCAGCAGCGGTGTCTCTGTATAGTTCAGACCTATCAGCGTACTGTCGGCATCATCGATGGGATAGTAGACGATGCGCACGTTGTCAATGGCCTGCGACTCACGTATCTGCCCCTCTTCAAAGAAGGCTTTCATCTCTTTTGACGACACCTGGTTGTAGTGCGTGGAGTCTGGCATCTGTTCAATAGAGAATGCCTGTCCGATAACGTGTGCCCAGTCGATGGTGCCGTTCTTCATGTAGACACAGATCTTCTCGCCCAGCAGCTGTTGCCCCTCATTCCAGATGATGGGGTCACGGTACATGGTCATACAGGAGTCCTGCGAGTTATAGACCAGTGAGTCACAGACGGCCTGTACGTCAGTACGGTATGCGCGTACCTTATTATACGCGTGTATCATCCTGTATACAGAATCCGTCTTGATGTTGTAGGTGTAAATCTTAAAGGTGTCGGCATGCATGAAGAGCGAGTCCTTCTGCGAGAAATCCACCGTGACGGCATTCTTGGTAGCCATGGCATAGCCGGTAGAATCGTTATACTCACAGTAGTCGCCTGTCAGCATGTTCTTGTTCACCGAATCGGTCATGATCACATTCCAGTAGGCATAGTTGGTGCCGGTCTTGGCATTGTGGAAGACGCTGTCGCCTATCAGCGTACGCCCCTGGTCGTTGATGACAGAACGTCCGAAGAGCTTCGACTCTTCTGTGCGTGTGTTATAATAGCCGTCTTCACTGTAGATGACGCTATTGCCGGAGTGAATCTTAGACGGTCCCACAATATGCGCAGTAGACGTTCGCGTGTCGTAGTACAGCGAGTCGGTGGTCATATACATCTTCTTGTCCTTCAGGCGAACGTCATAGTAGAACATAGCCATCTTGGTGTCCGTATGGTACTCGCCCCAGTCGCTGGTCAGCGTCATCTTGCCGTCAACGAGCTTTCCGCCTTCAAAGAAGTTACCGAAGTTGTACATGCGGTCATAGTTGAGCGAGTCGGTATAAAGCGTCGATTTGCGATGCTTGAGGATGACGTTATGGCGGGCCTGTGCCAGTTGGTCGTTGCCGTCATAGTAGGCATAGTCGCTGGTCAGCCTCAGTGTGTCGCCCTGTATCATCTTGACATGGCCGAAAGCCTCGAAGGAATTGGACTGCTCAAAGAAGTTGGCACTGTCGCAATAGAGGTTGGCCCCCACATGGCGGAAGTGTACATTGCCTTTCAAGACCTGGGCGTCACCATTCTGGAACTGGTCGTAGTGCAGATTGTCAGCATGCACCAGATAGACGCGCTTGTCCTCCACCTTCTTTTTCCGTGGAGCACGCTTTCGTGCCGGCTGCATGGCAAACACCATACCCAGCACTACCAAGCCCAAAATGACAAAAAGGTATCTCTTCACTTCCTTAATTTATGCATTATCTCACCCAACCTTCGTATTCAAAGTCGCAGTTACGATAGCGGTCATTGATGCGTACATAGGTAGACTTGATGCGGTTGACCACCCATTCGTGCAGCTTCTTGGCGCGGAGTCTCTCCAATACCAGATTCTTCAATACCTGGAAGTCCTCAGTGATTGTCGCTTTATGTCCCTCCGTACGGCTCTTCAGCTTGACGATGGCGCAGACAATCTTGCCGCGCTCGTTCATCATCTGGAAGGGGGCAGAAACGTCACCGACGTTCAAACCGTCGACAGCCCTCGCTACCTCAGGCGGCAGGTCAGCCAGTTTAAAGCGTGAGGTACGGCCTTCCTGAGTCACATTGGCCATCAGACCATTGTTGTTACGGGTGTCCTTGTCGTCGGAGAAAAGTGCAACGCCGTCCTCAAAGGAGAACTTCTCGATGGCTTTGCCGTCCTTGTCCTTGAAGATACTCTTAATCATCTCTGGCGGTACACTCTCACGAATGGCGTTGGCTACCGTGTCGAGACGGGCTAAGGATTTTTCTACGGCTTCGTCGCTGACCACAGGTTTGCGCAGGATATGGCGTACCTTGATCTTGTCGCCGCGTTTGTCAATGAGCTGGATGATATGGAAACCGAATTCCGACTCCACAATCTTTGATACCTTCTTCGGGTCTGTCAGACCGAAGGCCACATTGGCAAAGGCTGGGTCCAGCATGCCGCGACCCGTATAGTCGAGCTCGCCGCCACGGCGGGCAGAGCCAGGGTCTTCCGAATACAGGCGGGCCAGTGTCTGAAACGACGATTCTCCTTTGTTGACGCGGTCCGTATAGTCGCGCAGCTCCTCTTTGACACGGTTGATTTCTTCCTGTTCCACGCGGGGCTGCTGGGTGATAATCTGCACTTCAACTTCGGTAGGAACAAACGGAATGCTGTCTTGAGGGATGTCTTTGAAATATCGGCGGACGTCAGACGGTGTCACCGTGATATCCTTGACAATCTTTTGCTGCATACCCTGTACCATTTGCCGTTCCCGGTATGAATCGCGTAAGTCGGAGCGTATCTGGCTGATGCTCTTCTTCTGGTATTCTTCCAACTTCTCGCGTGAGCCGATGACAGAAATCATGTTTTCGATATACTGCTCCACACCCTGTGTGATCTCTGATTCCGTCACTTCAACACTATCGATGATGGCCTGGTTGAGGTATAGCTTCTGGACGGCTATCTGTTCGGGAATAGCACAGTCGGGGTCACCCTTCCAGTGCATGCCTTCCTGCTGTCCTTGGAGACGCAGTGCCTCGACGTCGGACTTCAGGATAGCTTCGTCGCCGACAACCCAGATGACCTCATCGACAATGGTGCCGAGGCTGTCAGTATCATTGTTGGCAGGCAGTGGAGTAGACTGCGGCATGGCCGCAGTAAACAGAACCGCGCAGGAGAAGAGGGCTGTTGCTGTGATGATGGCTTTATTCATGCTGGTTGACGGTCTTTAAGACTTCTCTGTTGACGATGACAGGATACTTCTTGCGCAGGTCTGCAACCCAGAGGCGCTCCATCTCATCCTGCAGGTCGGCAGTGACCAGTCCGCGTACGTCGGTATAGTCCTGCGGCTTCTTCAGCAGCTTGCCGTAGGTGGCATCAATGGGATAGCCCTTGACGCTGTCCACCTTGACGTCTTTCTGCTTGAACACCTCGCGGTCGATGAGTTTGTTGTCACCCTTCTTGAAGAGACCCTTCTCCACGCGAATACGGATGATAGAGTCGTTATTGAATGTCTTGCGCAGGGCATCGTTCCAGTCCTCAAACTTCAGCTTCTTCACGCATTTGGCAACGGCCTTGACGTCGTCCTGCTGCTTGACATGGTAGGCAATACCCTTAAAGCGGGGCTCCTCCCAGGTGTATTTCTTCTTGTTCTTTTTGAAGTAAGATGCCAGTGCCTGTTCGTCTTTTGCTGCCTTGTCCCAGATAGTTTGGTTGCTGATTTCGTACAACAGCAGTCCGTCATGGTATTCCTTAATCAGGTAGCGCATTTCCTGGTCGGCGGCAGACAGCGAGTCAGCACGCTGTTCCAACAGCTGTTCCTTGGTCATTGAACCGTTCGAGGCCTTGACGATGGCGTCCACCTTTTGTCTGGTGATGGCATTGCGCGCACCGCGCTGGTCAAGGAATCGGAGAATGTTGTCCTTGTGGTGCTCAAAGGGTTCTAATTGCTTGCGCTCTTTCATCAGGATAATGTGCCAACCAAACGGTGACATGACGGGCTTGCTCATCTCGCCGGGCTGCAGGGCAAAGGCGGCATCCTCAAACTCTTTGACCATCTGGTTGCGGCTGAACCATCCCAGCATACCGCCACGGCTTGCCGAACCGGGGTCTTGAGACACCTGCTTGGCCAATGCCTCAAAGTCAGCACCTGCTTTCAACGCCGTATAAACGGAGTCGATGCGGCGTTTGGCTTCGTCCTGCTGCTCTTGCGTGGCCTTTTGCGGGATAAGTATCAGGATGTGGCTGGCCATGACGAGACCGTCGGGACCGATGCTCTCTACCGTCTGGTCATACACCTTCTGGGCTTCAACCAGCATGTCGTCGTCTGTGACGAAGGTGGGCAGCACCTGCTGGTCACGATACTGAGCAAATTCAGAGCGGAAGGCTGCCGTTGTGTCGATGCGGGCATCCAAGGCGGCCTGCACCTTCAGCTTATAGTTGATAAATAGGTCCACATACTCGTCAACGCTCTTCTTATCAATGACGCCGTCGGTATTGTTCTTGTTATATGAATACTCAAACTCCGACCGTGGCACGTCAACGCCAGCCACAGTCATTACAATCGGATCGCTCGTCTGCGCGATGGCAGCAGTGCTCAGCAGGCAAGCTGCCAGAATCAATTTCAGTTTCATCCGTCAAAGATTATTTTTCAATTATCAATTTTCAATTCTCAATTAGGGCGAAGCCCGTATTAATCGTTAGGTCTGGAATAATTGGGCGCTTCCGATGTAATCGTGATGTCATGCGGATGGCTCTCGTTGACACCGGCGTTGGTGATGCGGGTAAACTTCGCCTCGTGCAACAGCTCGATAGTGGCAGCACCGCAATAACCCATGCCCGAGCGCAGACCACCTACCATCTGATAGATGACCTCCTGCACGGTGCCTTTATAAGGAACACGTCCTGCGATGCCCTCGGGCACCAGCTTCTTAACATCCTTGGTGTCTGCCTGGAAGTAGCGGTCCTTTGAACCGTGCTCCATAGCCTCCAAGGAACCCATGCCGCGATAGCTCTTGAATTTACGGCCGTTGTAGATGATGGTGTCGCCGGGACTTTCCTCTGTACCAGCTACCAACGAACCAATCATCACGGAAGAACCGCCGGCTGCCAAGGCCTTGACGATGTCGCCTGAATAACGAAGACCACCGTCGGCAATCAGGGGAACACCAGTGCCTAACAGTGCCTGATAGACATCGTAGACGGCACTCAGCTGGGGTACGCCGACACCTGCGACAACACGCGTCGTGCAGATAGAGCCCGGACCGATACCTACCTTGACGGCATCGGCGCCGTTCTCGACCAGCATTTTGGCGGCGGCACCTGTGGCAATGTTACCCACCACGATGTCAATGCCGGGGAAAGAAGCCTTGGCTTCTCTCAACTTCTCGACCACACCCTTGGAATGGCCGTGGGCTGTATCGATGACGATGGCGTCAGCACCGGCGTTCACCAGCGCCTGCATGCGGTCCAGCGTGTCGCTGGTCACGCCGACACCAGCGGCAACGCGCAGACGGCCTTTCTCGTCTTTGCAAGCCATGGGCTTGTCCTTGGCCTTGGTGATGTCCTTATAGGTAATCAGACCTACCAAGTGGTTGTCCTTGTCAACCACGGGCAGCTTTTCTATCTTGTTCTCTTGCAGAATCTGGGCAGCAGCCGTCAGGTCAGTCTGCTGATGCGTCGTCACGAGATTGTCCTTTGACATCACATCGTCAATCTTGCGGTCCAGTCGGCGCTCGAAGCGCAGGTCGCGGTTGGTGACGATACCTACCAGACAGTTCTCCTCGTCCACTACAGGGATACCACCGATGTGATATTCTGACATGATGTCGAGGGCATCCTTCACCGTCGAACCGCGACGAATGGTCACGGGGTCGTAGATCATACCGTTCTCGGCACGCTTCACAATAGCGACCTCACGGGCCTGATTCTCTATCGACATGTTCTTGTGGATGACACCGATACCACCTTCACGGGCAATGGCAATAGCCATCTGACTTTCAGTGACGGTATCCATGGCAGCAGTGACAAAGGGGATGTTCAGCTCGATGTTCCGGGAAAACTTCGTGCGCAACTCTACCGTCTTGGGCAGCACCTCTGAATAAGCGGGAATCAACAGGACGTCGTCGAATGTCAGACCGTCCATCACAATCTTATCTGCAATAAATGATGACATAAAAATACTACTTTAAATTTTATTGCGTGCAAATTTACTGCTTTTTTTCGAGATAGCAGTCATTTGCACGCAATATTAATACGATTTAACGCGAAGCGTCAGTTGGCCATTTCGCTGATGAACTTGATTCTGACCAGACGGATTTCGTCTTCCGAACACTCGGCGCCCAGTTCCTTGAGTGCTTCCTCTAACGAGTCGGTGTCACTGTCGGCAAAATAGTCGTAGATGTCGTCCACATGGTCTTCGTCCATGACCTCTTCCAGGAAATAGTCGATGTTCAGCTTGGTGCCGCTGTACACGATGGCTTCCACCTCGTCCAACAGTTCCTCGAACTCCAGTCCCTGAGCGGTGGCAATATCGTCAAGGGCTATCTGGCGGTCAATGGCCTGAATGATCTTGACCTTGAGTATCGACTTCTTGGCCACTGTACGGACGCGCATGTCGGCCTGGCGCTCAATCTCGTTCTCTTCGCAGTAGCGCTTGATGAGGTCTACAAAGTCCTTGGCATACGGCTGGCGCACTTTGCCTTCGCCGACGCCTTGGATGTTCTTGAGCTCTTCCAGTGTCACCGGGTAGTCGGTAGCCATCTGCTCTATGCTGACATCTTGGAAAATGACATACGGCGGACGGTCCAGCTTCTTGCTGACCTTCTTGCGCAGGTCTTTCAGCATGGCGCTCAGTGTCGGATCCAGTGCGCTGGTGCCGCCTTCATGGTCTGCCGGCGAGTCGTAGTCCTCGCTGAACTCATGGTCTTCGACAATCATGAACGAGACAGGGTTCTTCAGGAATTTCTTGCCAGCCGATGTCAGCTTCAGCAGTCCGTAGTTCTCAACGTCTTTCTTCAGGTAACCGGCAATCAGTGCCTGTCGGATGACGGGGTTCCAGAGCTTCTGGTCTTCGTCCTCGCCGGCACCAAAGAGTTCGTGGTTCTGGTGCTTGTGGGCCAGGATTTCTTCCGTGTCTCTTCCCTCTACAAAGTCGATGACGTATTCTGTGCGGAAATTCTCTTTGAGGGCATGGACGGCATTCAGGATGATGACTAGCAGCTTCTTGGCTTCAATCTTGGTCTTCGGGTGCAGGCAGTTGTCACAGTTGTGGCAGTTGTCCTGTGTGTATTCCTCACCGAAATAGTGTAGCAGCATTTTACGACGGCATACCGAAGTCTCGGCGTAGGCTGCCGTTTCTGCCAGTAACTGACGGCCAATGTCCTGCTCTGCTACGGGTTTGCCTTCCATGAACTTATCGAGCTTCTGGAGGTCTTTCTGGGCATAGAACGTGATGCACAAACCCTCGCCGCCGTCACGTCCGGCACGTCCCGTCTCCTGGTAGTAACCCTCTAACGACTTGGGGATGTCGTAATGGATGACAAAGCGTACGTCAGGCTTGTCGATGCCCATGCCGAAGGCAATGGTTGCCACAATGACGTCAATCTTCTCCATCAGGAAGTCGTCCTGTGTCTGCGAACGCAGCGTCGACTCAAGACCGGCATGGTAGGGGGCTGCCTTGATATCGTTGGCCTTCAGTATTTCCGCCAGTTCCTCCACCTTCTTGCGCGACAGACAGTAGATGATGCCGCTCTTGCCGGGGTGCAGCTTGATGAAGCGGATGATGTCCTTGTCGACATCGATGGTCTTGGGACGTACCTCGTAATAGAGGTTGGGACGGTTGAACGAGCTCTTGAACTCGTCAGCGTCTATGATGCCTAAGTTTTTCTTGATGTCGGTACGCACCTTGTCGGTGGCTGTCGCCGTCAGGGCGATGATAGGAGCTTTGCCAATCTCGTTGATGATGGGGCGTATGCGACGGTACTCCGGGCGGAAGTCGTGACCCCATTCTGAGATACAGTGTGCCTCGTCGATGGCATAGAACGATATCTTGGCCTGGCGCAGGAACTCGACGTTGTCTTCCTTTGTCAGCGACTCGGGGGCAACATAGAGCAGTTTGGTCTTGCCGGCAAGGATATCGGCCTTGACCTGATCGATGGCTGCTTTGTTAAGTGACGAGTTCAGGTAGTGTGCCGTGCCCTCCTCGCTCATGGAACTGATGACGTCGACCTGGTTTTTCATCAGGGCTATCAGCGGCGATATGACGATGGCCGTACCTTCCATGAGTAGCGACGGCAGTTGGTAGCACAACGACTTGCCGCCACCTGTCGGCATCAGCACAAAGGTGTCCTTGCCATCAAGCACGTTTTTGATAATGGCTTCCTGATCGCCCTTGAATTTGTCAAAGCCGAAAAACTTCTTGAGTGCTTCTGTAAGATTTTCTTTCTTTTTTGCCATAGACTTCTTATAGTTGTTATTGCAGGTGCGACTTGGCTATTTGCTCCTGGACGTAGTCTGCCGTCACCTCAAAGGATTTTGTTCGTTTAGAAGGTATTTCAAACATGGCATCCATCATGATGCTTTCCACGATAGAGCGCAGGCCGCGAGCCCCAAGCTTGTACTCCATCGCCTTGTCGACGATGAGGGTTAGCGCCTCCGGTGTGAACGTCAGTTTGATGCCATCCATCTCGAACAGCTTTTCATACTGCTTGATGATGGAGTTCTTGGGTTCTGTCAGGATTTTTGTCAGTGCATCGCGGTCCAACGGGTTCAGGTACGTCAACACGGGCAGGCGGCCGATAATCTCCGGAATCAGACCGTAGGACTTCAAGTCTTGCGGCAGGATGTATTTCATCAGGTCGCCCTTGTCAATCTTGCGCACGTTCTGTACGGAGTTGTATCCCACCACATGGGTGTTCAGACGCTGGGCTATCTTGCGCTCAATGCCGTCGAAGGCACCGCCACAGATAAACAGGATGTGCCGTGTGTCGACGTGGATGTACTCCTGGTCAGGGTGCTTGCGACCGCCCTGCGGCGGCACGTTGACGATGGTGCCTTCCAGCAGTTTCAGCAATCCCTGCTGAACGCCTTCGCCACTGACATCCCTTGTGATGGACGGATTGTCCGACTTGCGGGCTATCTTGTCAATTTCGTCGATGAAGACAATGCCGCGCTGGGCTGCCTCGACGTTGTAGTCGGCCACCTGTAGCAGGCGTGACAGAATGCTCTCAACGTCCTCGCCGACATAGCCTGCTTCCGTCAGCACCGTAGCATCGACAATGGTAAAGGGCACTTCCAGCATCTTGGCGATGGTACGTGCCAACAGGGTTTTACCCGTTCCCGTCGAACCCACCATGATGATGTTCGACTTCTCGATCTCCACGCCGTTGTCGGTTTCGGGCTGCTGCAGGCGCTTATAGTGGTTGTAGACGGCGACGGACAGGTAGCGCTTGGCTTCGTCCTGACCGATGACGTACTGGTCGAGGTGCTCCTTGATTTCCTTGGGTTTCGGAATGCGCTTGAATCTAAAGTCTGATGCCTGTTTCTTGGCATCAGGACCGTAGCCGTTGGCCGTGGCCACCTGATAAGCCTGAATGGCGCAGTCTTCACAGATGCAGCCATTGACACCCGTAATCAGAAGTTTTACCTCCCGTTCGCTTCGTCCACAGAAATTACATGATTTTCTCACTGTCTCTTTTCCTTTTCTTCTTATTTCCTTACCAGTACCTGGTCTATCATACCATATTCCTTGGCCTCTTCTGCCGTCATCCAGTAGTTGCGGTCAGAGTCATTCCATACTTTGTCGTAGGGGGTGTGTGAGTGCTCAGAGATAATGGTATAGAGTTCTTTCTTGAATTTCATGATTTCCTTGGCCTCAATCTCGATGTCTGAAGCCTGGCCTTGCACACCGCCCAACGGCTGGTGAATCATCACGCGGCTGTGGGGCAGTGCCGAGCGCTTGCCCTCCTTGCCTGCCACTAAGAGGACGGCGGCCATCGAGGCTGCCATGCCAGTACAGATGGTGGCAACGTCGCTGGTGATGAACTGCATGGTGTCGTAGATGCCGAGACCTGCCGTGACGCTGCCGCCGGGGGAGTTGAGGTAGATGCTGATGTCCTTGCCCGAGTCCACGGAGTCCAGATAGAGCAGCTGGGCTTGCAGCGTGTTGGCAGTATAGTCGTCAATCTGGGTGCCGAGGAAGATGATGCGATCCATCATCAGACGGCTGAAGACATCCATCTGGGTGACGTTCAGCTGACGCTCCTCCAGGATGTAGGGGTTCAGATACTGAGCCTGTGCGCTCATCACTTCGTCGAGCACGAGGCCGTTTATTCCAAGATGCTTGGTAGCATATTTCCTAAAGTCGTTATTCATATTTTTCTTTCTCCTTTTAGAACAATAGAGCTGTGTTTTCGGCTCTTCTGTGTAAAACGTAGATACAAAATTACGAAAAAAAGTCGGAACGCCATGCATTCCGACTCTTTTTTTTGGTTAAAGAAATATAAAGCGTTATTTACTTTTTCTGTAACAGCTTCTGGAAGTCCTCCATGGTGATGTCTTTCTCGTTCAGTTTCACCACGTTCTTGAGGGCTGCGGTGAGCTTCAGGTCTACGGCGCGGTCAACGAGTCCGTCAACGTTCTCCTGCTTCTTCAGCATCTCCGTAGCGTAGTTCTCTAAGTACTCATCGGGAACATTTGACATGCCGTACTGGGCAAACTGTGCGCGGGCGGCTTCCTTGGCAACGTTCTTCAGGTCGTCGTTCTCTATCTTGATGCCGTTGGCAGCAACGAGCTGCTCCTTGATGAGGTGCCAGCCCAGTTCCTTGATGCTGCCCTCGAAATTCTCCTCAACAAACTTCTCGCCGCGATCCTTGTTATTCTGCAGCATGACGCGCTTCAGGATGGCCTCGGGGAACTCCAGCTTGCCAACCTTCTTCTCCATGTGGGCGCGG
>JAEEGH010003719.1_pt1 | contig 39745 bp, 38 predicted proteins | sample 9134181 | NCBI WGS metagenome assembly JAEEGH01 (sample SAMN16246544, study PRJNA631951) | gut metagenome | biome: gut microbiome; feature: rumen; material: DP-attached | host: Bos | place: Iran: Karaj | collected 2018-10 | reverse complement strand
TAATAACAAACTGGAATGTCCCGTAGTTGGGATCGGAACATTTATGCTTTCGCCTGCCGATGCGGAAAACAGTGTAAGAGAAGCGCTTAAGATGGGATATCGTCTCATTGATACCGCCAATGCATATGTAAACGAACGGGCAGTAGGAAGAGGTATGAAGGACAGCGGAGTAAAGAGGGAAGAAATCTTTCTCTCCACAAAGCTCTGGCCCAGTGAATATGAGAATCCGAATGCTGTGGATGAAACTTTGGAGCGCCTTGGGGTTGACTACGTAGACCTTCTTTATATCCATCAGCCGGCAGGCAACTGGCTTGAAGGATACAGACAGCTTGAGAAGGCTTATAAGGAAGGTAAGGCAAAGAGCATCGGTATCTCAAATTTTGAAGGAAAGTATATTGAGGAGCTTGAAACGAAGTGGGAGATCGCACCCCAGTTTATTCAGGTAGAGGCCCATCCATATTTTACCCAGAAGGAACTAAGAAAAACTCTCGATAAGTATGACATCAAGCTTATGAGCTGGTATCCCTTGGGTCACGGTGACAAGAGCCTTATAAATGAACCGGTATTTGCCGAACTTGGAAAGAAGTACGGAAAATCTCCCGCACAGATCATTCTCCGCTGGCACACCCAGATGGGATTTGTGGTGATCCCCGGCAGCAAGAATGTGGATCATATCAAAGATAATCTCAACATTCTTGATTTTGAGCTGATGGACGAAGAGATGGCGAAGATCGCGGAGCTTGATAAGAATGAAAGGTATTATCACAGGACCGATGAACAGCTGGTTCAGTTCGCCGGCTGGAAACCGACTTTTGAAAAATAACGGAACCTATGGTGGGTAGCTGCGCTTTGTCGCAGCTACCCTTTTTTCGATTATGGACAACCGTTCAAACGAATGATAATATAATTAGTTAGTCAGGGCTAACCAAATAAGCCGAGTGCTTTTCCAAGGAGAATGCTTATGTATCATATAGAGAAAAACACCGTACAGGAAACTCTGATCATACCCCTGTACGGAAGAAAGATTTGCTCGGAACATTTTCCTGATCTGTTCAAAGATTCTGAAGCAGAGCGTATATGTGGAATGCTTGATTATGACTTTGATGAAAAAGGAAAGAAGATGCAAAGCGCAGCAGGCCTCTTTGGAGCGCTGGAAGTTGCTCAAAGGCAGTATGATCTTGCCTGGGAGGTTAAGGACTATCTGAAGAAAAATCCGGAGGCTGCCGTTGTAAATCTGGGATGCGGGCTTGATGACACATTCCGTAAATGCGACAACGGAAAGTGCAAAGGATACAACATCGATATGCCGGATGTCATCGCGGTCAGAAATGAGCTTCTGCCGGAAAGTGACAGAGAAAGAAACCTTGCGTATGATCTTAACGATGTGAGCTGGATGGATGAGATTGATTGCAGCAATGGCGCGGTTTTCTTTGCATCCGGTGTATTTTATTACTTTAAGACCGATGGTGTGAAAGCCTTGTTTCAGAAGATGGCAAAGAGGTTTTCCGGAGCTGTTCTTGTTTTCGACAGCTGTAATCGACGTGGGGCGAAGATGATGACAAAAACCTGGCTTAAAGAAGCCGGAATAGCCGATGTGGGTGCTTTTTTCTCATTAGAGGATAAGGATGAGTTAAGAAACTGGTCCGTAGATTTTGCCGATGTATCGGCAAAGAGCTATATGCGCGGATACAGGGATATATATAAGGAAGTCAGCCTCTTCCATAAACTGATGATCAGATTCTGCGATGGACTTGTTAAGATGCAGATCATAAAGATCACGTTTAGGCATAAATGAGCCGGAACTGTTTGCAAAATTGATAAAGAAGCTTGAATAGAATGATCCTGTTTGTGTAAACAATGGAAGCAAAACCTCAATATCGGAAGATCATAGATAATCTTACTGAGATTGAAGGGGTAGAAAGGAAGAAAAATATGAAAGCAGATTATAAAAACTGGATGCCGAAAGGAATGGTTATGGGATTTGGATGCGGAGCAGCTGCATTCCTGATCCTCACAATAGTATTTGCAATCTTACCGATCCCCGCGACGGCAAAGACTGTTTCGGTAATAATACTTACGATCGTGACGATCGTATTTCTTATCGTTACGGTCTGGATGTGTCTTATGTACAGAGCATTTTCCTATGACGGCAAAAGAAAGTTGTCAAAGCAGATCATAGACGGGGTTGCATCTTATGTAAAAATTCCCGATGGCGGAAAGGGACTTGATATAGGGTGTGGCAGCGGAGCTCTTACCATAGCATGCGCCAAAAGAAATCCCAATGCTTCATTCATCGGAATAGACAGATGGGGCAAGGAATATGCTTCCTTCAGCAAGGCTCTGTGTGAGAGTAATTCAAAAGCCGAAGGTGTAAGCAATACAGCTTTTATGCAGGGAGATGCAGTAAAACTTCCCTTTGAAGACGAGTCTTTCGATGCCGTGACCAGCAATTATGTTTATCACAATATCCCAGTCAGGGACCGCCAGGCAATACTGCTTGAAACACTGCGTACTCTGAAAAAAGGCGGAACTTTTGCTATTCATGACATCATGTCCAAAGGCAAATATGGTGATATGCAGGCGTTTGTAAGGAAATTAAAAGACATGGGGTATGAAGAAGTGAAGCTCATAGATACCACGAACGGAATGTATATGAGAGGCTTCGAAGCTATGTGGATGGGACTTTCGGGTTCAACTATACTTGTTGGAAGGAAATAGCAATGTACATTAATGAATATGGAAATCCTGATGATCCGAAACTGATCTTGCTGGCACCTATGATGGTGTCCGGATCGGATCTTTATAATATTATGAGTCCGTATCTTAAGGCTGCGTATTTCATTATTGCTCCCGATCAGGGAGGACACGGTAAGGCGGGAGCCTATATCAGTGCCGACGAAGAATACAGACAGCTGAAAGAGTATCTTCAAAAGAACGGCTACACTGACTTAAAGCTTGTTTATGGTGCATCACTTGGTGTGGCAGTTGGCTGGCGGCTGTTCATGGACGGAACTTTCAACGTGGAGTATGCGTGGTTTGATGGAGTAGCACTTAACGGGAAACCTTCACGTATGACGGAGATGCTTATAAGCCGGATGTTCAGGAAGAGGAAGAAGAAGCTTGAAAGGACGCATGTGGAAGCTTCGCAGAGTCTCGTAAACTGGTACGGATATGATTCTGCAAGGATGATGACAAAAAACTTTGAGCGGATCACTTTAAACGATATCGATGCAATCTGCTATGCCTGCTGTCATTACGATATGAATGTACTGACTGCCGAACAGCAGCGGAAACTCCATCTTGAATACGGAGAAAAAGACTTTGATCTGAAGCTGTCGAAGAAGTCCTTGCCCAAGTATCTTCCGGACGTAAAGCCGGTTATACGAAAAGGCTATCCTCACTGCGGATATATGGCGTCCCATACGAAAGAGTATGTGGAAGATATGGAAAGATTTATTTCTAAATGATAAATGGGGGCACAGACGGAGCTGTTGATCAGGACAGACTCAAAGATACAAAATGATGAATGATGAGAAGTTTTTCTCCTTTGCATTAAGGTATTTGTAATCTGTTAAAAATGGACTGAATATGCCATATTGTTAGCAAATGCTATCCTGGTTTTGCTTTTATCTGAATGGAGGAAATGAGAAGTGGGACTTTTTAAGGATTACGTGAGTCAGACAAGAAAACCGAAAGGATTTCTTGGAAAGATGATGGTGAATGGTATGAATGGCGGACATGCCAGAATGGCCGACTGGGGTATGTCACATCTAAATACGATCACACCGGAGGAAATAGTTGAGATAGGATGCGGAGGAGGAAGAAATGCGGGAGCACTACTGAAGAAATATCCATTTTCGCATGTTACCGCTATAGACTATTCCGATGTTTCTGTAAGTAAAGCATCTGCCTACAATGCAGATGCGATAAAAAGCGGGCGATGTGAAGTGAGGCAGGAGGATGTATCAGCACTGACATTGCCGGAGGGAAAATTTGACCTGGCAACAGCTTTTGAAACTATTTATTTCTGGCCGGGACTTAAAGAGTGCTTTTCACAGGTGGCTAAAATACTAAAGCCCGGTGGAGTTTTTATGATTGTCAACGAGTCAGACGGTACGGATGAAACAAGCCTCAAATTTGAGAAGATAATCGATGGAATGAAATGCTATACCATTGTGGAAATAGAAGAAGCGCTTAAGGCGGCCGGGTTTAGCCGGGTTAAATCAGATCATTATAAGCGCAAACCGTGGATAACGGTTATTGCAAGAAAGTAAGACAGGTGGCGTATAACAGTGGATTATTATTCGCTGCATCTGACAGGCGGGAAGACTGTTTTACTTGACATAAAGGTGAGTAAATGATAATAATATACTGATAATCCAATTATCAGTGATGTGTCAGTGGGGGTTTGCATGTCTGTAAGAGATACAAGCATCGATCCGAGACTTCTTCAGAGTGCTCGTGAAGAGTTTATGAAGAACGGTTTTATAAAAGCAGAACTTAAAACGATATGTGATAAAGCCGGTGTAACTACGGGAGCCGTATACAAGCGATATAAGGGAAAAGAAGAACTTTTCGGAGCTGTAGTGAGTGATACACTGTCGGTTCTTGATGAGATGATAGAATCACGAACCAATATAGATCTGTCCGGTTTAACCGATGATGAGATCCGGAATATGTGGATCATGAACGAAGAATATACTCTTGGAATGTTTGATGTATTCTGGACCGTTCGTGATGACCTTGTTCTTTTGCTCAGCAGATCGTCCGGAACCATATATGAAAACTACGGACATGATTTTGCCGATCGTATGACCGAGTCATATATGAAATATTACCGTGAGGCTGTAAAAAGGGGTATTGCCAAAGCAGATATTAAGAAGAAGGAGATGCATATATTATGTACTTCTTTTTGGGTTTCGATATATGAACCCTTTATTCATAAAATGTCCAGAAAAGAGATCGAGGAGCATTGTAAGACGATCTGCAGGTATTTCGACTGGTCATCTTGTATAGGCATTGAATAAAAAATTTGTAATAAGCCGTCTTCGGACGGCTAAAAAATAAAACATAGGTTAGCAGCAACTAACCTAAGTAAGGAGAAACTATGGAAAACAAGTTTAGTATCAAGGACTTAATAACCGTTGGTGTATTCACCGCTTTGTATTTTGTGGTTACATTCATAGTAGCCTGTTTGGGATTCATTCCTGTATTCATGGCATTCATGCCGCTTATCGGACCGATATTTAACGGAATTCCACTTATGCTGTATTTTTCGAAGATCAAACATTTCGGTATGATCACGATCACAAGTATCATCATAGCGATACTGATGTTTGTTACCGGCCATCCTTATCCGATATTCATATTCTGTATTGCGGCCGGACTCATAACCGAACTCGTATTAAGAGCGGGAAAGTACGAGAGTATCAGAAATTGTGTGATCGGATCAGCAACATTCAGTCTGTGGCTTCTCGGTATGGTCATTGCATTTTTCTTTGGTTTCAGAGATGCGTATTTTGCAAGCCTTGTTGACGGATACGGACAGGAGTACGTGGACAAGATGATGTCCCTGACCCCTGCCTGGATGTTCTTTGCAATGATCATAATGTGTCTTGTAGGCGGAACCATCGGCGGACTTCTCGGTGCAAAAGTTCTTAAAAAACATTTCAAAAAAGCAGGTATGGCGTGATGGAAGTCGGATTACAGTCTGCACAGTCGCGGGATCTGTTTCATCTTGATCCCAGGACTAAGCTTGCAATCCTTATAACGGTCGGAATCATCATGATGAGCGGCAAATTCACGGGACCTGAATATATTCTCAGACTGATCTGTGCTTTAATCCCTTTTTTGCTGCTCTTATCCATCAAAAGCTTCCGCGCAGCCTGTGTTTATGTGCTGTTAATGTATTCGATGGTTTTGTGTGAAGGATTGATCATTCCCCATACAAAAGGAATGATCAATCTTATGATAATGATCATATGCGGCGTTATATCAAGATTCGGACCGGGTTATCTGTGCGGATGGTATGTGGTGAGATCCACTTCCGTAAGTGAGTTCATTACTTCTATGGAAAGGATGCACTTTCCCAACGTCATCACCATCCCGATGTCTGTGATGTTCAGGTATTTTCCCACTCTGAAGGAAGATTATCTGTCTATTCATGATGCCATGAAAATGAGGGAAATAGGTAAAAAGATCAAGAATCCATTTACTTATATTGAGTATATTTTGGTGCCTATCATGATGTCTACAGTACGGATAGCTAATGATCTTTCGGCAGCGTCACTGACCAAAGGGCTCGGAGTAAACCGGATCAGAACTCATATATGCAAGATCGGTCTTAGATTTATTGATTATTTCATGATCATCTCCATGGTCGTTATGTTGATCATTTTCTATGTTTATTGAGGCGGATGGATGATTGAATTTTCGAATGTAACTTTTAAATACAATGTCACGGGGGCAAATGGTGAAAAAGACGAAATATGCGGTCTGCACGATGTAAACTGCTGCATTGATAAAGGTGAATTTATTGTTCTGACCGGTGGATCGGGATGCGGTAAAACAACATTCATAAGACTCATAAACGGATTGATCCCTCATTTTTATGACGGATGTCTCAGCGGAGATATCACCATGGATGGCACAAAGATCGGTGAGATGTCCATAAGTGATATTTCATCCAGAGTCGGAAGTGTATTTCAAAATCCAAGATCTCAATTTTTCAATGTAAATACCACGGATGAAATTGCTTTTGCCGCCGAAAACCAGCAAAGGAAACCGGAACTTATTGTTGACAGGATAGGCAAAATCGCACGTTCGATGAGAATAGAAAAACTTCTTGATCGAAACATATTCGAACTGTCTGGCGGAGAAAAGCAATTGGTAGCCTGTGCGGGTATAGGTGTGTTGTCTCCGGATATCATAGTACTCGATGAGCCTTCTTCCAATCTGGACCACAGTGCGATGAGATATCTTTCCGAGATACTCGGATCATGGAAAAAAGAAGGCAAGACAATCATTATCGCCGAACACAGGCTTTTCTATCTTAAAGATCTGGCTGACCGGATGATAATAATGGAAAACGGGACAATGATCAGAGAATTCGATTCGGATGATCTTAAATCCATGTCTTATGATGATACACTTAAACTGGGCATGAGGTCACTGTCTCTTGATTCTGTTTCCTATAGCGGTAAACCCGGTGTCTTAAGGAGCGAGGCTCTGTCTTTCCACGATTTTCGTTTTGAATACAAAGATAAAAAACACTCAATTGATATATCCGGGCTTGAAGTGCCCGCAGGATGCGTAACTGCCATTATCGGTCATAACGGCGCCGGTAAAAGTACTTTTGCGAGAAATATCTGCGGCCTTGAAAAGAAATGCCGGGGTTATATCGAATACCTTGATAATAGGTGGTGGCATAAAGACAGACTGCATAATTGTTATATGATCATGCAGGATGTGAATCACCAGCTTTTTACCGAAAGTGTCGAGGACGAAGTGATGCTCAGTATGACAGACGGTGATATGAGTGAAGAAGATAAACGGGAAAGGGCAAGAGATATCCTAGATAAACTTGATCTTTCCAAATACTATGAGACCCATCCGATGGCTTTGTCCGGTGGGCAAAAGCAGCGCGTTGCGATAGCCTCGGGCATTGCGTCCGAAAAACCGGTCATTGTCTTTGATGAACCAACAAGCGGTCTGGATCTTTTCCACATGGAGCAGGTTGCTGAAGTGATAGAGGATCTGGTCCGTATAGGGAAAAATGTATTTGTGATCACACATGACTACGAATTCATCCTGAAGTGCTGTGATTACATCATTCACCTGGAAAACGGTATTGTTAAAGGCAGTTACATGCTGGATGATGACTCGATATGTAAAATAAAAGAATTTATGTGTTAAATCTCGGAGGTATAGTAAATGTTTAAAAAAGTAGCTCCTTACATAGGGGAATACAAGAAATACACTGTATGGGCAGCTATCATGATGTCTGTCGGTATACTTGCATATGTATTGCCTTATTTTTTCCTGTATCAGATCATTTCTCCGTTAACAAAAGGAGAACGGATAGATGCGTCATTTATTTTATTCAGAGTTGCTGCTGTTGCGGTATGCGAGATAGTTTATTCATTTTCATATGTGCAGGGCCTTACTTTCTCACATATAAGTGCATACAACACTTTGAAGAATCTTCGTATTTCACTACAGAGAAAGCTTGAGAAACAGCCTCTCGGTAATATTCAGAATCTTGGAACCGGCAGGATCAAAAAGGTGTTTACCGATGATATAGATCAGGTAGAACTGCTTCTTGCACATGCCATTCCCGAAGGAATTGCCAACATCCTTGTTCCTGCGATCATTATCATTCTTATGTTCATATTTGACTGGCGACTCGGTTTGTTGTCATTGGCTCCTCTTGTTGTCGGACTGTTTGCCATGGGAATGATGATGAAATCCGGCATGGAGAAGATGGAAGCCTATTACAGCTCTGCGGCGAAGATGAACAATACCATCATTGAATATGTTAACGGAATGGAAGTGGTTAAGGTATTCAATAAAGACGGCGATTCCTATAAAAGATTCGGAGATGTTGTAAGAAGCTATCGTGACTTTACCATTGACTGGTATAAAGTTTGCTGGCCCTGGATGGCTATATACACCAGCGTATTGCCCTGTCTTGTTCTTTTGATGATTCCTTTCGGATCAATGATGGTACTGGGAGGAACGATAGCCCTTGATAAGATGGTGCTTGTCTTTTGCATGTCGTTTTCCGTTGGACCTTCGGTACTTAAGGCTCTGAATTTTGCAGGTAAGTTTCCTCAGTTGGAGTATAAGATAACTGAGCTGGAAAAGATGATGGATCATCCTCCGCTCAAAGAAGGTTCGGCTGATTTTAAGGGATCGGATCTTAACGTTGAATTCAGGGATGTGTGTTTCGGATATGAAGATACCGAGGTTCTTCATGGAGTCAATCTGTCACTTGGGCAGGGAACAACTACCGCACTTGTTGGAGAATCAGGGAGCGGAAAATCTACATTGGCAAAACTCCTTGTCCATTATTATGACATTGATTCGGGAAGTATCACTATCGGAGGACAGGACATTACTGATATGTCCCTGGAAGCGCTTAATAATCAGGTTGCATTTGTTTCTCAGGAGCAGTTTCTTTTTAATACTTCTCTGTACGAAAATATATTGATAGGAAAACCCGATGCTTCAAAAGAGGAAGTTCTTGAGGCTGCGAGAAGAGCTCAATGTGATGAGTTTTTGGAAAGACTTCCCGAAGGAATAAATACACAGGCAGGTGACGGCGGAAAACAGTTATCCGGCGGTGAAAGGCAGAGAATCTCTCTTGCAAGAGCGATCCTTAAGAATGCCCCGATCATAGTACTTGATGAAGCTACTGCCTTTATGGATCCTGAAAATGAGGAGAAAATGAACGCCGCGCTTGATGAGATCATTAAGGATAAAACTGTTCTGGTAATTGCTCACAGGCTATCGACTATAAAAAATGCCGACACGATATGTGTTATGAAAGAAGGAAAATGCATAGCTGCGGACTCTCATGACAGACTTCTGACGGATTGTCCCGAATATAAGAAACTGTGGGATGCTTCCGTATCGGCAAGTACATGGAAGATCAAGGAGGCTTAAGGCAATGTTAAGGATATTACACAGACTTATTAATATAACAGGAAAATACAAAACCCGTATACGTGCTTCATATATTACAGCATTTATTAAAGGTATCATGATGAAGATGCCTCTTATGCTGTGCTTTGTTTGCATCAGCCTGTTTATGAGCGGAGATATGAACACGGAAAAATGTCTTATGCTTGGAATATGCGTACTCATCAGTGTTGTTTTAGAAGCTATATTTGAACATATCTCAAATGTTCTCCAGTCAGCTACCGGATATATGGTTTTTGCAGACATGCGATTAAGGCTGGGAGATCATTTGAGAAAGCTTCCGATGGGGTATTTTACAGAAGGTAATATAGGTAAGATAAGTTCTGTCTTAGCCACTGATATGGTATTTATCGAAGAAAACTGTATGGGGGTTCTGTCGGAACTCGTTACTTTCATGATCTCTCAGGGACTCATGGTCGTAATGATGTTTGTGATGGATTTAAGACTCGGCCTTCTTTCACTCCTTATAGTCGGAATATTTGTTTTGATCGGGAATCTGATGCTTAAGACAACCATCAGACATTCAATCATCAAACAGGAAGATTGTGAATCACTTACAGAGGAAGTGCTTGATTTTGCCGAAGGGATGGGAATTATCAAGTCCTACAACATGCTTGGTGAAAAATCCAAAAGGCTTACAGATGAATTTGAAAAAAGCTGTAAAGAAAGTATAGATTTTGAAGTTGCCTATGGCCCGTGGGCCAGAGCTCTGTATCTGGCTTTTGGGATCGGAACCGCTTCCGTTCTTGCTCTAAGTGCGTATCTGTACAGCATAGGCAGCATATCCGATGTATATATGGTCGGTATAACTTTATTTCTTTTCGATATGTTCATGGCGATTAAAAGCTATTACGGTCAGATGGCAAGACTGACCGTTACTGATGCAAGCCTTGACAGGATTGAAGAAGTATTTGCGGCAGAAGAACTTCCGGATAACGGAAAACTGGTATTTGATGATACAAGTGACGGTTCTTCCCGGATAGAATATGATGATGTATCTTTCGGATATACCGATAAAGATGTGCTTAAGAATATTTCTTTTAAGGTAGGTGCAGGTGAAATGACCGCACTTGTCGGACCTTCCGGAGGCGGCAAATCCACCATTGCCTCCCTTCTGGCGAGATTTTGGGATGTAAAGAGCGGAAGGATCCTTGTAAACGGAAAAGACATAAGAGATGTATCTCTCGGAAGCCTTATGGACAGAGTAAGCATGGTTTTCCAGAGAGTGTATCTGTTCCAGGATACTGTTTACAATAACATTGCAATAAGCAGGCCTGATGCGACCAAAGAGGAAGTTATGGAAGCTGCAAGGAAAGCAAGGTGCTATGACTTTATAATGCAGCTGCCGGAAGGCTTTGATACCGTTATCGGAGAGGGAGGGGCATCTTTGTCCGGCGGAGAAAAGCAGAGAATATCGATTGCGAGATGTATCCTTAAAGATTCTCCTATTGTGATCCTGGACGAAGCTACCGCAAGTGTTGATGCCGATAATGAAAGAGCGATTCAGGAAGCGATATCCGAACTTTGCAAAAACAAAACTCTTCTTGTAATAGCCCACAGACTTAAGACTATAAAGGATGCAGATCAGATACTGGTTGTATCTGACGGAAGAATCATAGAAAAGGGAGATCATGCTTCTCTTATGAGCAATAACGGAACCTATGCCCGCATGGTATCCTTACAGCAGGGATGATGATTAAAATGACTTCTTTACCTGTGCGAGGAATTTCTCTGCGATCGGTGTGAATGTCTGATACTTGTTCCAGATCAGATATAGTTTCGTTTCCTGTCTTGGAGAGAGAGGACGGAAGACCAGATCGCTTTCTTCGGAACAATTTACGAGATGCTCGAAGGTCAGAAGTATTCCCAAACCTTCCTTGGCAAACATAGAAGCATTATATGAAAGCCGGAAGGAGCCTTCCAGGTGGAGTTCGGAAAAATGTTCACCTGCCCATTCCGGTATTTCGATATTCCAGCTTTGTTCAGAGCAGAAGAGTGGCTGGCCGATGAGGTCGGTCACCTTAATGCTCTTTTTCTTTGCCAGGGGATGATTCTTTAGCATGACGGCTCCCCAGCGGTCCGAGGCCGGGAATGGGAGATATTCGTATTTTTCTCTGTTTGGCATTTCGCATATCACGCCAAAATCAAGAAGTCCTTTGTCGAGCTTTTCCGTTACCTGTTCGGTATCACCGCTTGTGATGTGATAGGTAAAGGAAGGATATCTGTCTTTAAGTTTCCTGATCTCCCGTGCGAGCAGTGTTATCCGGTAAGACTCACCGAGGCCAAAGTAAATGTCTCCTCCCGTGATGTCATCAAGAGAAATAAATTCCTGCTCGATCTTATCGGCCATTGCGATCAGATCTTCTGCACGGTCACGGAGAAGCATGCCTTCATCGGTCAGTCTGATGGAGAAACTGTGGCGTGTAAAGAGTTTCTTGCCCAGTTCTTCTTCAAGAGCTTTTAAGGCCTTTGACAGTGTCGGCTGTGTGACATGCATTATTTCCGCAGCGTGTGACATATTCTCTTCTCTTGCAACCGCAAGAAAGTAGCGAAGGTTCTTTATCTCCATATTGTTCTCCCCGGTGATGTATTCACCGAATACGCAGTGCGCTCGAAATGACATATGATATTCCGATTGCGCATATCATGATATTCATTTTATTCATTAGCGCAATTCAGGTCAATCCCTTATTCTGATATCAGATAAGAACCGACGAATCATTACGGAGAAATGTATATGGAACTGAATGCGATGATCGGCTGTCTGTCAGAGCTCGGATGCACCGATGAACAAAAGGAAACAGCGATGGTTTTCTTTGAATCGGGACAGATATCGGAGCTGGTCAGATATCTGAAGAAATGCAGATGCGATCTGATTGATGAAATGCACGAAAGCCAGAGGAAGGTAGACCGGATGGACTATCTGATACGAAAAGCTGAGAAGGAAACAGTGTAAATACAGAGGAGGATCATAGTGATGATAAAAACAGAAGAACTGAAGCTTGTAACCGAATGGGATAAGACGTTCCCCAAAAGTGATGTGACAGAGCACAGCAAGGTTACATTTGTAAACAGATACGGGATCACACTGGCAGCGGATATGTATGTTCCGAAGAATGCAAATGGGAAACTCCCTGCGATCGCGGTCAGCGGACCCTTTGGTGCGGTTAAGGAACAGTGTTCCGGCCTGTATGCACAGACTATGGCGGAGAGAGGATTCCTTACGATCGCGTTCGATCCGTCTTTTACGGGAGAGAGCGGCGGTGAGCCGAGATATATGGCATCGCCTGATATTAATACCGAAGACTTTATGGCTGCCGTGGATTTCCTGAGCATGAATGACAAAGCAGATCCTGACCGCATCGGCATCATCGGAATCTGTGGATGGGGAGGTATGGCACTTAACACGGCGGCATTGGATCCCCGGATCAAAGTTACGGTGGCTTCAACGATGTATGACATGACCAGAGTAAATGCCAACGGATATTTTGATTCGGAAGACTCGGAAGAAGCACGCTATGAGAAAAAGAAGGCCATGGCTGCGCAGCGTACGGAAGATTTAAGAAACGGATCCTATAAGCGTGGAGGCGGATGCCTTCCTCTCCCGGTTCCTGAGGATTCACCGTTTTTTGTAAAGGATTACAGCGAATATTATAAGGACAGGGCATATCATGAAAGGTCCCTCAACTCCAATGAGGGATGGAATGTGATCGGATGTGAGTCATTTATGAATCAGCCGATCCTCAAGTATACAAATGAGATTAGGAATGCGGTTCTGATCATTCACGGAGAAAAAGCTCATTCCTGCTATTTCAGCAAGGATGCCTATGCTGCGATGACAAAGGACAGCAAGTATACGGATAATAAGGAACTTATGATCATTCCGGATGCTGTTCATACGGATCTGTATGATAATCTCGATGTGATCCCGTTTGATCATATCGAAGAATTTATAAGAAAATATATTTGAAGATATAGATAACCACCGATCGATCACAAGTAATAACCAATGAAAGTATGCCGGGGGAGCTGCTATGCTGATAACAGTTTGACAGCTCCTCCGGTGTTTTATTGCTTGTAAATTGGTGCACGGGTATTTATAATCTGTTTTGGTTAGCGGTGGGTAACAAGGTCGGTGATATGAATAGTTGCCCCTACGGGAGGTAAATGATGAAGTCAAAACATAGGTTACTGTTTGGATGTTATGCAATGGTACTGGCTATTATAGGAGATTATCTTCTTGGATACGGCACACTTGGCACATCTTCGGATCCGGATGCCTATATGGGCATATCCTGGAACGTGGCTCCTGACTGGAGATATGCCGTGTCATCAATCTTAGGCTTTTTGAGTGCGGCTATGTTTGCCTTTGCTGCCACAGAGCTCATGAAGATATTGGAAACGGATTATGACCTCAAAGGCTCTAAACTGTATAAGCTGTTTAAGATCGCCAACTGGGGAGGAATCCTTTATTTTGCATTTATTCATATCGGTATATGTATTTTGCCGGTTGTTTTTAATGCGGGAATGGAAGCAACGGGGGATATTCCCACTGCTGTAGCTATGACGATCAGAGTGCTTAAAAGTGAAATGATCCCTCTGGTGGCCGGCTTTGTTGTCTGTGATATTTTTGTGACGATAGGATGGATAGGGATGGTTATAAAGGGCATGATCCCCGTAAAGAAGTGGATGATCATCTGCTGTCCTGTTTTTGGGGTTCTTTTTGGGCAATTGCTTAATCTGATATCTGAGGGCTTGGACTCGGGAACGGAATCGTTCGGATGGCTGGTATTGTATCTGGCTTGCGCACTTACACTTACAAAAACGGATAAGGTGCTTTGATATGGAAAAGATGGTCTATAAGGCGATAATCCGTTATCTGAAGAAACATCATCCGGATGATATGGACAATATAATAAAGAGAGCCAAAGAAATACTGCCGGAACTTAAGTCAAAAGCTCCAGATCTTGGCGGAAAGGAAAATGCCCTGGCTGATAATCTTGATATGTTCCTGCTGTTTCTGGCTTTCTATGAGGCATCGGATCACCAAATGGCCGGAGAGGCTATTGATGAGATCATAGATGATCTGTATGGGCGCCTTAAGTTTTTGGGTGGCGTAATGAACATCAATCGTCCCGGAATCCTTAAGATATTACGTAAATATCTTTATAGGAGCTATCAGGCATATGCAGATAAGGTGAAGCAGAAGAAAAGCCGCGGTGAGTGGCTTGATACGTGGGATATGGTCGTTAATCCCGAAAATACGGAGGAAGGCTTTGCGTTTACGCTGGTGGGATGTCCGCTGGCAGATTATGCCAAAAAGTACGGTTATGAAGATCTTATGCCGCATATGTGTGCTCTGGATCATTCATATGCGAGGATCATACATGCGAAACTGATCCGGACTCATACCGTTGCATCAGGCGCCGATTCGTGCGACTACTGGTATGTGCCGGATGAAAGGCCTTGAAATGCGGTTGTCATATTGCTTTGGAGGATACAGGGATGTTATTGACCATATTTCTTGCGATCGTGTTCTGCGTTGCGATAACCGTCATGATGTTTGCTGCGGTGGCATTCGTTCAGGATAAGAAATTATTTTCCTCTGCCCCCAGAGAGGCACAGGAAGCGGTTTTGCCCAGGGATAAGGAACTGTTTTACGGAGCAAGGACGATCGGATGGACTCTCATAGTCTTCAGCATACTTCTGATACTGGGGACCGGAGTGATATCGATCTGGGACGGCTTCAGAAGCGGATATACATTCCTGCAGTTTTTCCTGAGATTCTATCTTATCTTTGCAATATACAAGATATATGACATGATCTGCTTTGATTATTTTCTGCTCATGAAATTTCATTTCTTTCAGTTTTATTATCCGGAGCTTGAGAGTGTATACAGCGGCAGAAAGTACGGATTCAACATTAAGAGTCAGCTGTTAAAGCTTCTGATAATATTCCCTGCGGCTTCCGCACTTGCCGCGTGGATATGCACATTGTTCTGAAGAAAGAAGATTGACAGCAACATTTTTTTATTGTAATCTTCGATAGCGAACATTGATAACTTATCGAAGGAAACGTAAAATGCCAAGAGACAAGACATTAAGCCATATCAGGGTTAATGAAGCAATTAAGGCGGAGTTTCTCGAAAAGGGATTTGAAGCTGCGTCGATACGAAGCATTGGAGCCCGTGCCGGAATGACTTCTGCCGGATTATACAGGCATTATGCCGACAAAGAGGCGATGTTCAATGCTCTTGTGGAGCCACTGGTCGATGATATCAAAAAATGGACCAGGCGGCACACCGAAAAAAAATATCTTCTCCTTGATGAAACTGCGGATAAGAATGAAGTGTTCGGGGAGACGTTTATCGATCTTGTGAGAGAAGTCATACTTCCGAAGAGAGATGAGTTCAAACTTCTGATGACCTGTTCCCGCGGGACGAAATACGAAAATTTCATTCATGACTATGCTCTGTTTGGCCAGAAGGAAATTCTAAAAGCCATAAGATATATGAAAAAGAAAGGATGTCCGGTGGAGGATGTCGACGAGGATGAGCTTCATATGCTGCTTTCGGCATATCTTACAGCATGCTTTGAGCCGATCATACATGATTGTGAAGAGAAAAAAATAAATAAATACTTAAATGCCATTCAGGAATTCTTTATGCCGGGATGGATGAAGATCATGGGATTAAATTAAAGAGCCGCAAGGCTCTTTTTTAATGCCGTAAGTTATCATTTTGCGGTTAGCGATAGCTAACGTATGCGATATATCCGACCGATCATACGGCGGTTATATATAAAAGTCATATTGCAACAGGAGGAGTAAAAATTGGGCAAGGTCAAAGGTTTCGATCATATGAAGCTGATCAGACAGTATGCGGGAGGGCATAAGCATCTGATAACTCTGGGAAGGTTCATAGCAGCGATAAGCGCTGTGATAGTGCTTGTTCCGTACTACGATCTATGGAAGATAATCAGTATTGCTGTTAACAACGAGGATACGGGCCGGATCGGTCATTATGCGTGGCAGGCTGTGATACTTACGGTATCCTCCCTGCTGATATACATCGCTGCTCTGCTTTGCACGCATATTGCCGCATTCAGGGTTCAGGCCAATATGAGAAGTTCACTGATGAGAAGGATCATCACACTTCCGCTGGGTGTATTCGATGAGGATGGTACCGGAAAGATCAGACGTATAGTTAATGATTCCACCGCTGCAACAGAGACTTTCATCGCACATCAGCTTCCCGACAAGACTGTGGCGGCGATAACACCGATAGGACTAATGGTCCTGATCTTTTCATTCAACTGGAAGATCGGACTCATATGCATGATTCCCGCCGCAATAGGATTTGCCTGCATGATGACCATGATGGGAAAGGGAATGCAGGAGAAGATGCGGGAATACCAGAATGCTCTTGACGTCATGAGTTCGGAAGCAACCGAATATGTCAGGGGAATCCCTGTTGTAAAGACATTCGGTCAGACCGTTCATTCCTTTAAACGGTTTAAGGATGCCATAGACGGCTTCGGAAAATGGACCACAGGTTATACCCTGATCCTTAGGTGGCCCATGACTGCGTTCATGACGTGCATCAATGCGATTTTTGTATTTATTGTCATTTCAGCCTTTGTATTTTCCAAGGATGGTATAACAGCCGGTCTTATCCTGAACATTATGTATTACATTATCGTGACTCCGCTTGTCACGGTGGCTCTCACCAAGGTGGCGTATTCGGGAGAAGCGGAGATGACCCTGATCGATGCACTTAAGCGTGTGGAGTCGATCATGGAAATCAAGCCGCTTGAAGAAAGCAGATCCGGCAGGAAACCCGCGGACATGAGCGTGGAGCTTAAGAATGTCACCTACCGGTACAAGGATGCTTCGAGGGATGCCGTGAAGGATGTTTCCTTCAGGATACTTCCGGGAGAACATGTGGCTCTTGTGGGTCCCTCAGGATCCGGCAAGACCACGCTGGCTGAGCTGATCGTGAGATTCTTCGATGTGACGGACGGTGAGATCCTGATCGGAGGAGCCGGTGTAAAGGATATTCCCTCGAGAGAACTGATGAAACTGGTTTCATTTGTTTTCCAGGACAGCAGGCTGATAAAGAAGTCGATCCTTGAAAATGTAAGGATGGCTAAACCGGATGCAACGGAAGCAGAGGTTCTGGATGCTCTGAAAAAAGCACAGTGCATGGATATCATCGAAAAACTTCCTGAAGGCATTCATACCGTGATAGGAGAAAAGGGAACTTATCTGTCGGGTGGTGAACAGCAGAGGATTACAATTGCAAGGGCTGTGCTCAAGGATGCTCCGATACTGATCCTGGACGAGGCAACGGCATTTGCGGATCCGGACAATGAATCGAAAGTGCAGGCTGCATTTGAAGAATTATCGAAAGGAAAGACACTTATCATGATCGCGCACAGACTGAGTACCGTAATGAATGCCGACAGGATATACGTTATGGACGACGGCCGCTGCGTTGAGAGCGGTACACATGATGAACTTATGGCGGCGAACGGTTTATATAACAGGATGTTCGATGAGTATTCAAGATCTGTTGACTGGAAGGTGGGTGCGTGAAAATGGTAGAGAGATTGAAGCATAAATATGCGCTTTCGACTCAGGGCGCAAAGGATATGATCAGGGCATGCATCAGCGTTACGGTGACCAATCTCATGCTGATGATGCCTGCAGGAGTATTGTTCTGTCTTATAAAGGACCTGCTGGAAGGCACGTTCGGACCGGACCGGAAAGCATTCTATACGGTTGCTTCGGTGATCGTGATAATGCTGATCGCAGTGACCAATTTCATTCAGTATAATGCAACCTTTCTTACAACCTACAGGGAAAGCGGAGTCAGAAGAACGGCAATAGCCGAGAAATTGAGACAGCTTCCTCTTTCATATTTCGGAAGAAAGAACGTGTCCGATCTTACTACCAATGTTCTCGGAGATTGTGCCCAGATCGAAACTGCATCAAGCCATTGGATCCCTGAGCTTATAGGCGCTGTCATATCGGTAAGTCTTGTGGGAGTGAGCCTCTTTTTTGCGTTTGACTGGAGAATGGTTCTTGCAAGCTTCTGGGTCATCCCGGTTGCGTTCATCATTATCATTACCTGTTCGGGAGCAGAGAAGAACGCGGTCAGAAAGAATTCGGCCGTAAAACTCACCATGACGGACGGAATACAGGAGTGTCTGGAATCTGTCAGGGATCTGAGAGCCAACGGTGCCGAGGACAGGTATATGGATGAGCTCGAGGGCAAGATCAGGGATGTGGAAAAGATGGCGCTGTTTACGGAACTGAAGATGGCGGTGTATGTCAATTCGGCAGCCATAATCCTTAAGATTGGTATAGGAACAACGGCGGTTGTGGGCGGAGCGTTATTTGCAAGAGGCGAGATTTCGATACTGACCTTCTTTATGTTCCTTATGCTGGTGGCAAGACTTTATGATCCGATGCAGATCACATTGCAGAACTTTGCGGCGATCATATCATGCGGGATTCAATGTGAGAGACTGGATGAGGTCCTGTCATCGGAGATCCAGACCGGATCCGAGGTTATGAACAATAAAGGCTACGATATAGTCTTTGATCATGTGGGCTTTAAGTATTCCGATGATACGGATGTTCTCAAGGATGTAAGCTTCACCGCAAAGCAGGGTCAGGTCACAGCACTTATAGGCCCGTCGGGTGGCGGAAAAACAACCATTTCAAGACTTGCCGCCAGATTCTGGGATGTGAATGAGGGAAAGATAACATTGGGCGGAGAGGACATATCCACGATCGATCCCGAAACACTGCTTAAGAATTACTCCATAGTTTTCCAGGATGTAACACTTTTCAATAACTCTGTCATGGAAAATATCAGGATAGGTAAAGAGGGCGCAAGCGATGAAGAAGTCATGGCAGCTGCCCGGCTTGCAAACTGCGATCAGTTTGTGGATCTTCTTCCCGAAAAATATGACACATATATCGGTGAGAACGGAAGTGAGCTTTCCGGCGGTGAGCGTCAGAGAATATCAATTGCGAGAGCTTTTCTGAAGGATGCGCCCGTCATATTGCTTGATGAGGCCACCGCATCCCTTGATGCGGAGAATGAAACAGCGATCCAGGAAGCTCTTTCGATGCTCATTAAGAACAAGACCGTCATGATCATTGCCCATCGTATGAGAACCATAGCAAATGCAGATCATATAGTCGTTCTTAAGGACGGTGTTGTGGCAGAACAGGGTAGTCCCGAATTCCTGAACAGTTATGACAGCATATACAGTCATATGACAAAACAGCAGATGATATCTCAAAACTGGAAGATGTAAAACTGATAGATCATTTATAAAGGAGGAGAAACAATGGAACAGAATAACAGACTTAATGCAAAGGATCTGATCAACGTAGGAATCTATACGGCAATCTGCGCAGTAATATGCTGTGCAGTTGCCATGACCGGAGTCATACCCATCATGATGGTGCTTCTTGTGGTATTCGTTCCGATACTTACCGGAATCCCTTATATGATGTTTCTGACCAAGGTAAAATAGTTCGGGATGATCCTTATCCTTAATGTGCTCATGGGAGCTTTGATGTGGGTTACCGGAATGAGTTATTACGCCCTGGTTGTCGGAAGCATATCCGGACTTATAGCGGAGTTTATATACCGCGCGGGAGGATACAAAAGCAAGAAACTTGGCATCCTGGCTTATGCTGTTTCCGGAATATACTGCTGGGCCAATTACTTTGGGATCTTTTTCAATGCGGAAGCTTATTTTTCAACCAGACAGAATTTCGGTCAGGAATATATAGATGCCGTTACAGGAATGCTGCCTGCATGGATGTGCCCGGTTCTTCTGGCAGTGGATTTTGTCTGCGGTCTTATAGGCGGATGGATAGGAGCGAAGATGTTAAAGAAGCATTTTGAGAAGGCGGGTATTGCCTGATAATGGAATACAGACTTGACAGAAATGCACATTCGCTGCTGGACCCCAGAACCAAACTGCTGCTGCTTTTTACAAGCTCGGTCTTTGTTGTAGGGAATGCCGGGGAGAAATACATGGTAGTGTTTTACTGGATCCTTGTATTTCTGCCGGTTTTGCTGCTGTTTGCAGAAAGAGAATGGAAGGCGGGGCTGGTGGCAATATCGATATATATCGGAAGCTACTATGCCGGAATAGCGCTGCAGCATGAACTGTCGGCGGTGGAATCGGCACTGGCACTGATGCTGTATGTAATAACGAAGTTTCTTCCTACCGTTATCCTTGCCAGGTATATTGTCAAGAGCACAAAGGTTTCTGAGTTCCTTGCAGCCATGAACCGCATGCATGTTCCCGATAAGTTTACCATCCCCATAAGTGTGATCTTCAGATTTTTTCCGACGGTTGCAGAGGAATCGAAATCCATCAATGATGCCATGCGTATGAGGGGCATCGAAATGGGAGCAAACAGGGCTTCCGAGGCGGTTGAATACAGGATGGTTCCCCTGATAGCTTCATGTTCATTGATCGGTGAAGAGTTATCTGCTGCAGCAATGACAAGGGGATTGGATGTAGGGAAAAGAAGAACCTGTATCTGGAATATAAGGTTTGGAATACAGGATTTTGCCGTGATCGCATTGTGTCTCATTTGTTTTGTCTGGTGGGGGATCGGAAGATTTTTCGTATGATCTGTTTAAACAATGTTTCTTTTAAATATACAAAAGAGCAGGAGAGCCTCAGGGATATAAATCTTACCGTTAATGACGGAGATGTTGTGCTGGTGTGCGGTCCGTCCGGATGCGGTAAAACCACATTGGTAAGATGTGTAAACGGCCTCATACCGCATTTTTATAAGGGTGAACTGTCCGGAAAAGTCAGCGTGAATGGTGTGAATGTAAGTGATACTACTCTCAGAAAGCTTTCGCGTCATGTGGGGACTGTTTTCCAGAATCCAAGGAGCCAGTTTTTTAACGTGGATACCACAAGCGAGCTGGCATTCGGGTGCGAGAATTTCGGAATGTCTCCGGATGAGACAGAGACAAGGATCAATGATGTGGTGAACAGGCATGATATGGCACCTCTGATGGACAGAAGCATTTTTAAGCTTTCCGGAGGTGAGAAACAGAAGATCGCCTGTGCAAGCATTGCGGTGGAACCGGTTGAGGTGATCATACTGGATGAACCGTCTGCCAATCTTGATCACAAAGGTGTGTGCGAGCTTCAGAAGATGATAGCCGCATGGAGGGAAGACGGAAAGACCATACTGATCGCAGAGCACAGGATATCATATCTGCTTCCGTATATTACAAGGGCTGTTCTGATGGATCACGGTGCGATCGTAAGAGAATATCCTGCGGAAGAATTCAGATCACTTTCCGGGGATGAGCTTCACTCCATGGGGATGAGAGCTGACGGAATGAAAGATCCTGCGGATGTCACGGTCCGGACGGATGCAAAGACAGGCACCCCCGGTGTGATGACCCTGAGCAATATGAGATATGCTTACCGGCATGAAAAGCCGGTATTTGACATTCCGGAGCTGGATATTCCCACAGGTGAGATCGTGGCTGTCACCGGTACAAACGGAGCGGGCAAATCCACATTTCTACGCTGTCTTTGCGGAATGGAAAGAAGATGCAAGGCCACACTTAAAGTCGGAAGTGAAGTGTGGAATAACAAAAGCAGACGCCGGAAGATCTATATGGTCATGCAGGATGTGAATCATCAGCTTTTTACGGACAGTGTTCTGGAGGAAGTGATGATATCCCAGAAGACAGAGGACAGGGAATCTGCGCTTAAGATACTGGAATCTCTTGATCTTGCGGAGTATGCCGGAAGACATCCGCTTTCATTGTCCGGAGGACAGAAGCAGAGAGTTGCGATCGCTTCCGCGATAGCTTCGGAAAGAAGCATCATTCTTTTTGATGAACCGACGAGCGGTCTGGATCATGAGCATATGCTGCAGGTATCGGAGCTTCTTAAGAGACTGAAGGAAGCGGGCAGAACCGTAATCATCGTTACACATGATGTGGAGCTTATAGAGAATGCATGTACATATATCATCAATTTTGAAAAGCTTAATTCGAATCGAAGCACCTGTGAGGTCATAGGGGTTCTGTGAGAATAAGTATACTTTTTGGATGTATCATAACGCGGAGATCTCTATTACTATTATGACATTAAGTAATATCGCGAGGAGAAAAGGAGAATCTCTGATCATGAAAAAAATGACGTTGTTGCTGATAACGGGGCTGACCATCGCCCTTGCGGCCTGCGGAAGCGTAAGCGAACAGCCTCAGGAACCCGAACCCGCCGAGATCACGGCAGACGAGCCCGAACCCGAAGAACCTGAGGTGCCTTCCGAGGATGATTCCGATACCGATGTACCTTCGGAAGAATCTCTGATAGCTGATTTCAAGGAAGCACAGAATCTCTGGTTTAAATTTGAGGGCGGATTGGAAACGGATTACTCGGATTCTGTGAACGCACAGGTAAACGGTTACGATATGGAATATTTCCGCGTGACCGAACCCGGTATAGGAACGCTTGATGAACTGGCCCGGTACCTGTCAGCAAGAGTTGATAAGGATTACGTCGAAGATGCCGTATATAATAACGATCAGTACCTGGAATCGGACGGCGCCCTTTATATCTGCCCCGCCGGAAGAGGTGATGATCTTTCTATCGGATGGGTTGAATATGCTGCCGAAACAGACGGAAAATCCGGCAAGGTGATCGTTATCATTCACCGTCAGGATTATTATGATCTGCTCGGAGATTTTTACGAAAGCGGAGAGATTGACACATACGAATATCCATTCAGCATTGAAGACGGTCATGCCATATTCGAATTCATGGAATATAATTGCGGAAGCTGCCCGTGTGAGGCGCCTGTCGAAGGTTATGATTCCGAGTCTCTTGAAGCTGCGCTCTTGGGGCTGCTTGAGGGAAGATGGATCTATGATGATGGATCTTCATATTATGATATTCTTGCGGACGGCTCATTTACATATTATATCGATGGTGAAGCGATCAATACCGGCTACATAACCTCTTCGCTTTCCGATGACGGTTCATATATGATGAACGGAGAGGATATAAACGGTACATTATTCACCCTGGATAAAGACGAGAGCGGAATACCTGTGATTCTTTTTGATAACGGAGGCACTGTATTTACCATGGAAGGAAAGGGCTGAAGAACTTATTCCGAAAAAAGCAGGTTGACGGATAATAGGTAATATGTTACATTGTTTAAGAAATGTAATATATTACCTTTTTTCTGCATAAAATGAGGAATCACAGATGAACTATGATAAAGCCATGAGTATGGACAAGGTCAGCTTCGGGGAGATGCCGCCTCAGGCTTTCCTTCTCGGGCTGCTGAGCGCATTCGACAACAGATACCAGGCTGCTGCGGATAAGTATTTCAGGGAGATCACGTGGAAACAGTTCTTTGCGATCATCTGCATCAACATGTGCAAAGAGCCGCCGACGCTGAATGACCTTTCGGATGTAATGGGAAGCTCCCATCAGAATGTGAAGCAGATCCTGCTGAAGCTTGAGAGCAAGGGCTTCGTCTCGATGAAGACCGATACAAACGATAAAAGAAAGCAGAGATACTTCGTTACCGAAAAGTGCAGGAAATTCCTGGAAGAAAATGATAACCGGAGCAGGAACAGCGCCGTGATAATCGAAGAGATATTCGAGGGCGTAAGCGGTAAAGACCTTGCGGTTACGATAGAAACGATCATGAAAATGGAAAGGAATCTGGAAAAGATATGAAGACATTGGTAGTGTACACATCACAGACAGGATTTACGAAGAAATATTCACAGTGGCTTTCGGATGAGATGAAAGCTGATATGTATGAACTGAAGGAAGTCCGGAAGAAGGATGATTCCTTTTACTCGGATTATGATGCGATAGTTTATGCCGGGTGGGCGATGGCAAGCAAGATTGTAAAGTCGGACTGGTTCTTAAGCAGGGCAGCCGGCTGGAAGGATAAGAAGCTTGCACTTATCTGCGTCGGAGGATGTCCCGGAGATGCTCCCGAATGTGAAGCGATGATGAAGACCGTCCTGAGCGAAGAGCAGAGTTCATACATAAAAGCATTCTACTGTCAGGGCGGATTTAACTATGACAGGATGAACACAGCTTCCAAACTTGCCATGAAGATGTTTATAGGTTCGCTCAAAAAGAAGCCCGATGAAAAGTCGAAGACGATGGTCGAGATGATAACAAAGGGATATGACATATCGGATGTGAAGTACATTCAGCCGGTGGTATCATACCTTCGCGGATAAGATTGTATACACGCATAATGATATATAGCAAAAAAGAGCCTAAAAATAGCGTTTTTCGGGCTCTTTTTCCTTTTTCTGAAGGCTGATATGTGGTAGAATAAGGCTTTGTGAGTGACAGTTCAAATAAGTCTTTTAGGAGGATTTCATGGCCAGATTACAGGAAGCAGCCGTGAAGCAGATCGAAGAGATCTGTGACAGGTACTGCGACGAAAAAACCCCGCTTATGATGATCCTGAGCGATATCCAGAATGAGTACGGATATATTCCTCTGGAGGTTCAGGAGATAGTTTCCGCCAAGACCGGCATCTCGGTAGCGGAGATCTACGGGGTGGTTACTTTCTATTCTTTCTTTTCACTTACCCCCAAGGGAAAATATGTTATCGGCTGCTGCCTCGGAACGGCATGCTATGTCAAGGGAGCCCAGAACGTCATCGACAGATTTTCGGAGCTTCTCGGCATTCGTGCGGGCGAGACCACCGAAGACGGTCTTTTCACTCTTGATGCACTCAGATGTATCGGTGCCTGCGGAATCGCGCCTGCGGTAAGCATCAACGGCAAGGTTTACCCCAAGGTTGAGCCCGGTCAGGTAGAAGGTATCATCGAATCCTACAGAAAGGAGGCATCGGCGTGAACAGGATAAGTACTGTTGAAGAACTTGAACATAAGATAGCAACCTGTACAGGATGCGTCGATTCCAAACTTACGGGTGCGGATGAAAAGAGACATATCGTTCTTTGCGGCGGTACCGGATGTCTTTCGAGCAATTCAAAAGAGATCATGGAAAAGTTCAAGGCCGTCCTTGAAGAAAAAGGCCTCTCGGATAAAGTGACAGTAAATCTTGTCGGATGTTTCGGTTTCTGTTCTCAGGGACCTTTCGTCAAGATCTATCCCGAAAACACTCTCTACCGCATGGTCAGCGAAGCCGATGTTGAGGAGATAGTTGAAAAGGATATCATTAACAATACCATCGTAGACAGGCTTCTTTATGTTGAACCCGTTACGGGAGACAAGGTTTCAAGCCAGGAAGACATCAACTTCTATAAGAAGCAGCGCCGCGTAGCGCTTCACGGATGCGGTGTCATCAATCCCGAAGAGATAGACGAAGCACTCGGAATGGGTGCGTTCCAGGGACTTAAGAAGGCGCTCTCAATGACTCCTCAGGAAGTTGTACAGGAGATCCTTGAATCCGGACTCCGCGGAAGAGGCGGCGGCGGATTCCCTGCAGGACGTAAGTGGTCCTTTGCACAGGCTTCCGAAAGTGACGAGAAATATGTCGTATGTAACGGCGACGAGGGCGATCCGGGTGCATTCATGGACCGTTCCATTCTCGAAGGAAACCCTCTTGCTGTAATAGAAGGAATGATGATCGCGGGATATGCGATCGGTGCATCAAACGGATATTTCTATGTTCGTGCCGAGTATCCCATCGCGGTAAACAGGCTTAAGATAGCCATAAAACAGGCACGTGAGATCGGACTTCTCGGAGAGAACATACTCGGAACGGGATTCAATTTTGATTGCCATATCAGACTCGGTGCAGGTGCATTCGTTTGCGGAGAAGAAACAGCTCTTCTCAATTCAATCGAAGGAAAGCGCGGAATGCCCAGACCCAGACCTCCTTTCCCCGCTGTAAAGGGATTGTGGCAGAAGCCCACCATAGTCAACAATGTCGAGACCCTCGCATGTGTTCCTTTCATCATGAGAGAAGGTGCTGCGGAGTTTGCTAAGGTGGGAACCGAAGGCTCCAAGGGAACCAAGGTATTCGCTCTCGGCGGAAAAGTAAATAATGTAGGCCTCGTTGAGGTGCCCATGGGAACGACTCTCAGGGAACTTGTTTATGATATCGGCGGCGGTATCCCCGGCGGAAAGAAGTTCAAGGCGATCCAGACCGGCGGTCCTTCCGGCGGATGCCTTACGGGAAAATATCTTGATGAGCCCATTGATTTCGATAACCTCGTAAAGAAGGGATCGATGATGGGATCCGGCGGTGCGATCGTAATGGATGAAGACAACTGCATGGTCGACGTTGCGAAGTTCTATATGGAATTCATCTGCGACGAGTCCTGCGGTAAGTGTTCACCCTGCCGTATCGGAACAAAGAGAATCCTTGAGATCCTCACCAAGATCACCGAAGGCAAGGGCACCATGGAAGATCTCGATGTTCTTGAAGAACTCAGCACCACCATCCAGAAGAATTCACTCTGCGCACTGGGACAGACTGCGGCAAACCCCGTAAACTCTACCCTCAAGCATTTCAGAGACGAATATATCGCACACATCGTAGATAAGAGGTGCCCCGCACATGTCTGCAAGAGCCTTATGCAGTACAAGATCGATCCGGATAAATGTATCGGATGCGGAATGTGTGCAAGAAACTGCCCTGCGGGTTGTATCGAAAGAACGGATTACATTCCCGAAGGACACAAGCTTGCTTCGTTTAAGATCGATCCCGAAAAGTGCGTCAAGTGCGGCCTGTGCATGAGCAACTGTAAATTCAAGGCGATCGACAAGGAATAGGAGGAAACCTAAAGTGGCACTTATCAATATAAAAATAGAAGGTCTCCCCTATCAGGTAGAAGAGGGCCTTACAATACTTGAAGCCGCCAAAAAGTGCGGCTATGACATCCCTTCACTCTGTGCATACAATCACGGAGAGTGTAACCAGGGATCGTGCCGTGTATGTCTCGTTGAGGCAACCGGCGCAAGAGGACTCGTAGCAAGCTGTGTTTATCCCGTTGCCGAAGGAATGGAGATCACCATCTCATCACCCACCGCAACCGCTGCAAGAAGACACAGTGTTGAGCTTCTTCTTTCAAACCACAACCAGAACTGCCAGCAGTGCGACAAGAACGGAAAATGTGAGCTTCTCCATGTGGCTAACATCACCGGCGCGAGAGAGAATGTATTCGGCGGAGTTCACAGCGAGACCCATTATGATGAGATCGCACCCGGACTTGTAAGAGATACTTCAAAATGTATCCTTTGCGGAAGATGTATCGAAAGATGCAAGAATGCACACGGACTCGGAATTCTCGGATACGAGAACAGAGGCTTCAACGTATTCGTTTCACCCGCACAGGACAGATCGTTTGCGGAATCTCCCTGCATCCAGTGCGGACAGTGCGTAAACGTTTGTCCCACCGGTGCTCTTATGGAGCATTCCGAGATCGACAAGATCGATGAAGCATTTGCCGCAGGCAAGGTTGTCATCGCACAGGCTGCTCCCGCAGTAAGAGCAGCGCTCGGTGAGGAATTCGGTTACAGGATTGGAACTCCGGTCACCGGCAAGATGATCGCCGCAATGAGAAGACTCGGATTCAAGAGAGTCTATGATGTAAACTTCGGTGCCGACCTTACCATCATGGAGGAAGGAACGGAGCTTCTCGGAAGGATCAGGAATAACGGAGTCCTTCCGATGATCACATCATGCTCACCCGGATGGGTCAACTATGCGGAGTACAATTACGAAGATCTTCTTCCCCATCTTTCATCCTGTAAGTCCCCTCACCAGATGCAGGGTGCGATCATCAAGTCATACTGGGCGGAACAGAACGGCATTAAGCCCGAGGATATCTTCGTTGTATCCGTAATGCCCTGCACGGCCAAAAAGTACGAAAGACAAAGAGACCAGATGAAGGTTAACGGCAACTGGGATGTTGATGCCGTTATCACCACAAGAGAGCTTGCCCGCATGATCAAGAGAAGCGGTATCATGTTCGACAGACTTCCCGATGAAGACTGGGATCAGGATATCATGGGCGACTACACCGGCGCTGCTGTCATCTTCGGCGTTACCGGCGGTGTTATGGAAGCTGCACTCAGAACTGTTTATTACAAGCTGACCGGCAAGGAGTCGGATCCCATTGAGTTCACTGCCGTAAGAGGTCACGAGGCAGGAATCAGGGAAGCATCCGTGGATGTGAACGGAACAACGATCAACGTAGCGATCGCATCCGGAATGAAGTCGGCCAAGGTTCTCCTTGATGAGATAAAGGAAGGAAAGTCCAAGTATCACTTCATCGAGATCATGGGATGCCCCGGAGGCTGCATCAACGGCGGAGGTCAGCCCTATGTCAGGGAGTTCTTCCTTCCTAATGAAGATGACGATATCGTAGATACCTATAAGGAAAAGAGAGCGAAGGCTCTTTACAGTGAGGATGAGAGACAGACTTTAAGACAGTCACACAACAATCCTCAGATTAAGGAGCTTTACGATAAGTTCCTCGGCGAGCCTAACTCCCACAAGGCACATGAGCTCCTGCATACCACATACGCAGGAAGAGAGCGTTTCCCCGTAAAGTAAAACAGGGTAGAGGCTTACGCTGTTTCGAAAGATAAAAAATATCCCCGGATACCGCACGGTATTCGGGGATATTCTTATATATGGAAGATCATCTTTTTCGTATGACTGCGACGGGAATGATCGCCGATATGATCAGGAAAGCGGGGATGCAGGCTATGATCGGCCACATAACGAATTTATAGGAGAACATGATCATCCCGCCCGCAAGTGCATTTACGATCAGGTAATTTAAGAACAGTCCGACGGTAAGTACAAGGGCAAAAGTCAGGATCACATGTATGATTCCTTCTCCTATGAGCATTTCGGTCTGCTGCTTTCCTGTCATTCCGATCGCTCTGAGAACTTCAAGCTCTTTCTTGCGTTCATGGATGGATGTGTAGGTGAGGTTTACGAAGTTCAGGACACCGATCAATGCAAGGATCAGGCTCAGTGCTCCGCCTACGACCAGAAATACCCTGACCATATCCTCAAAGGATTCGAGATAAGTCTCTCTTGATTCATAACCGAGCATGGGGCTTATCTCCGAGCAATACTCAGCAACCTTTTCTTCCGCATTGGCATATGCTTCTTCGTTCACATTGAAAAACAGTTTCATGGCTCCGTCAGAATCGGCGTGCTCCAGATATTCATCACTGGGAAGGGTGAAATAAGTATCCATTCCGTGACCGTGCTTGGGACCCATTGAATATATCAGATCTCCTATTGCCATAACTTCATATTCTTCGGTGCTTCCATCCTGAAAGCATACACTTACCTTATCACCGACCCTGTACAGGGCGTACTCGGTATCGTCCTTACTTGATTCGAATAAGGATGATACGATCACGTAATTGCCCGAGGAAAACTTCTCCCAGTCGGGATCTCCCGAATCGATATCCATATTGTCAAAGACGAACTCATCAACGCCATATACGTGAGATGATATAACGTGCCTTTCATATACCCATCTGTCGTAGGATTCCTTTGCTTCTTCGTTATACACAAAGCGGTCCGTATAAGCTTCATATAGATCCTTCATTCTTTCATACGGCGTGCCCTCAACATGCTGAAGGGATTCACTCATGTATACCGCACCGATATCTGTGATGCCGGGGATAGCTGACAGCTCAGCAATGTCGGATTGCAAAACTCCGTCGTATTTTTCGCTCCCAAGGTTTTTGTTTAACATCGAACCGTCGCATACGGTAAAATCGGAACTTGCAAAGTTTCTTATAAACTTGTTTCTGTCGAAGCTTTCAGTGATCGAAACCGTGACATTTATCATGATCACACTGAGTGCCAGTGACAGTACAACAACAAATGACTTTTTCTTATTTCTCTTTAAATTTTCTCCGGCCATGGAAAATGGAGTGACTTTTCTGATCTTTTTTTTCTTTGACAGATGTGACCCCGTATATTCGCTGTATCTGACTGCTTCAACGGGAGAGATCTTCTTTACGACTTTACAGGGCTTGATGCAGCTTATTCTTATGGTGATCCACGAGAAAAGCGCGCTCAGTGCGAAGATCAAAACTCCGGGATGGATCTCGCAGTCAACGTCCAAAAAGCCTTTTGTTATGAAGGGAAGCAGGACAACGGACACCAGGTATCCTGCGATCATTCCCAAAGGAATGCCGGCAAGTCCGAGAATGGCAGCCTGTCTGATGATAAGCCTCTTAAGCTGTTTGTTTGTGGTTCCGACAGTCTTCAGCAGTCCGTAATATCTGATCTCCGATGAAACGGCAATGTAGAAAATGTTATAGATGATCAGATATCCCGAACCCATTATGAGTATGAGGATGAATGCTATCATGATCACCGAAGTGGGATCTGCTTTTGCCGAAACATATGCCCAGTTAACTCCTTCGTTAACCTCGGGACCAAAACCCAGTCTTTCCATAAGGTTATTCATCTGTCCCTGCAGATCGAAGGTCCGGGGGAAATTAAAATCCGGATTAATGGAGCCGGCATAGCTCTGATTCATAAGATGAGCTTCTTTATCTGCGGCATCCTTCCATGCCGGGGCATATGCTTCCTGAAATGCTTTCGAAACATAGATCTGGTTTGCCATTACGGCGGAGGGTTTTTCCCAATATCCGCTCACAATGAAATCAAATTCACGGACTGTTACTCCGTCGTATATGATCAGGTGTATAGACTGTCCGATCTCATGAGGCACACCGAAATCATCAAGCACCTGTGTGCATGTTGCAATCTCGTTCATTTCTTCCGGCAATCTTCCCACGCTCGGAAGGCTGAATGATGTCTCTGCACTTTCCGGTGTTGTGTACCTTATTTCGGTATAGTCTTCATACAACTCTTCGTTAACTACAGATCCTACGATGATATTGTAGGATAGGTCCCTGATAACTTTATCTGTTTTGAGGACTTCGAATTCTTCCTCGGTCAGGAACTTGAAGCCTGCATGAGAGCTTGTTCCGACCTGAAGAAGCGTGCTCTGTTCGATTGACTTTATGATACTTATCGAGACCGTAAAGAGAGTGGTGAGCATCATTGTGGAGAGAATGATCGCCATTATGAGGATCACGTTTCTCCTTACATTTGCGAACATGCTCTTCCTGCAGAGATTGTCTATGCATTTTTTGTTCTTGACATTACGCATTTTCGGCACCGTCCTTTGTGATCACATGTCCGTCTTCAATGCGGATGATCCTGTCCGCCATCTGGGCGATCTCTTCATTATGCGTGATCATGATTATTGTCTGCCGGAACTTTGCACTTGTGGTCTTAAGGAGCCCAAGAACATCCTGGCTTGTCTTGGAATCAAGATTTCCTGTGGGTTCGTCAGCAAGGATAAAGGAAGGCTTTGTTGCGAGTGCCCTTGCGATCGCAACTCTCTGCTGCTGTCCTCCCGAGAGCTGGTTGGGCATGCTGTTTACCTTCTCGGAAAGGCCGATGATATTTATGATCTCTTTGACGAATTCCTCGTCAACATCATTTCCGTCGAGCTGGATAGGAAGAACGATGTTCTCATATACATTGAGGACCGGTACCAGATTGAATGCCTGGAATACGAAACCTATCTTTCTTCTTCTGAAAATGGTGAGCTCCTCATCCTTAAGGGAGAAGATGTCCTTGCCGTCCACGAATACTTTGCCTTCGGTGGGACGGTCGAGTCCGCCGAGCATATTGAGAAGTGTGGATTTTCCGCTTCCGCTCGTTCCGACTATCGCAACGAACTCGCCCTGCTCAATACTTATGTTTACACCGTCTATGGCTTTAACGGGTGCGGTGCCCTGTTTGTAGTATTTTTTCAGATTTTCGGTTCTTAAGATTTCCATTTATGACCTCCATAAAAAATATGCTAAGCACTTTGATGTACTTAGCATATCAATACAATCTAACGAGGGTCTTTCCGAAATATTACAGTTTTGACACATTTGGGAAAAAGAGTTCGAATGTGCTTCCTTTTCCCGGAGCCGACTTAACCTTTATATATCCGCCCTGCTCCTCCGCAAGCTGCCTTGCAAGGTATAACCCTACGCCTATTCCCTCATTATCACTGACCTGCCTGCTTCTGTAGAATCTTGCAAAAAGCTTGGGGATTTCCTCTTCCCCGATTCCGATTCCGTGATCTTCGACGCTTATACAGGAGAACATTTCAAAGGTTTTGATCTTAAGCTTAATACCTGTTCCCTCACCCGAATACTTGATCGCATTATCGATTATGTTAAAGACAGCTTCGGTCGTCCACTTAAGATCGATATTTGCCTTTGCATCCGTGCCTTCGGACAAAATGAGTTCTATGTTCTTAAGCTTTGCTTTGGGAAGAGCTTGATCATATGCTCTTTTCAAAACGGTCATAAGGGAATTTGTTTCGGGCTGAAGCCTGAAGATACCCGTTTCAAGTCTCGACATCTTGACCAGTGCGGTTATGAGATCCTCGAGCTTCCTGCTCTGTGAATGGATCTCCTCCGCATATTCCTTCAGTTCTCCGTCCGCTTTTTCCCCGAGCAGTTCGGAGTACATCATTATATTGGTAAGAGGAGTCTTGGTCTGATGCGAAATATTGGTGATAAGCTCTTCGATGTTTTCCTTTTCCTCGCGCAGTTTCTTCTCGGAAATTGAAGAGGTTGTGAGGTAACGCATAAGCTTACTCTGAAGCTTTGAAAGCTCGCTCTCATCGAAGTTTTTTTCTTCGAACTCACCGCTTATCGCATCATCGAGCATCTTATTCAGGAGATTGTATTCTGTGTATCTGAACATATCACTGCTCCTGTTTAAATACGTAACCGATGCCGTAAACGGTATGGATCAGCTTCTCGTTCTTATCTTCTATCTTGTTACGGAGTCTCTTGACGGAAACCGTAAGTGCATTCTCATCAACGAACTGCTCATTCTGCCAGACATATTCTATGAGCCTGTCTCTTGAAAGAGTCGTTCCCTCATTTTCGGTAAAGCATCTCAGAAGCCTTATCTCTGTCTTGCTCAGTTCGATCTCGTTTCCGTTCTTCAGAAATCTTAAGCCTTCGAAATCAAGGCTCAGTCCGTGTTTGTCATATGCAAATGTATTTCCGCTTCTTCCGAGCAATTTCTCCACTCTGAGCCTGAGTGCCATGAGTGAGAAGGGCTTGGTCACGTAATCGTCCGCACCGAGGGAAAGCCCGGTTACTTCATCGAGCTCGGTATCGTTTGCGGTGAGGATCAGGACGGGAACCTGTGATGACTTTCTGAGTTCCCTGAGAAAATCAAATCCGCTTCCGTCGGGAAGATTGACATCCAGTATTATCAGATCCGCCTTGTCCGTATCCTTAACGTCTTTCAGACAGCGGAAGGATGAGAAGTCGTACAGCTCGCTTCCGAGTGACAGTTCTATTCCGTGATTGATCGAAGGATCGTCTTCAATTATGAAAATTCTTTTCTTCATTTTTAATTTTGCCTCTACAGGGAAACATTATATCACAATAATGTGTGATGCCTGTCATGAAGTAAGAGGTTGTGATATATTGAAAGTGTTTGAGGTGTTTATATGATAGATAAAAGAGTACTTGAACAACTTGCAATTGAATTCAACTGCAACCCCGATGATTTCGAGCGTGATGAGAATGTCATCACGAAACCCTGCCTGCATGAGAACAGAAGAAAGTTTTCCGATGATCCGTTCTTCCTGCAGATGGCAACACTTGGAAAGAATGCGGTTATATCAGCGGATGAACGGATCCATCCCTGGCTTGAGAACTGGGTGAAGGGGAAAACGGGCTTCTGGCTTTTCGAACAGCACAATTTCTATGAACTGGAGTGCGAGCTTAGAAAATACGGATACAAGATGGCACTGACTCATCATATGTTCCTGCCCGGGAAGGATACATCGGATTTCAGGACAGGTCTGCAGATCAGGTGGCTTGAACAGAAGGATATACCTTCTTTCTACGGAAAGGAAGAGTTCTCGAACGCACTTTGTGACAAGTTCAAGCCGGAAAGACCCGATGTACTTGCGGTTGTCGCACTGGACGGGGAGAAGATAATGGGCATGGCAGGATGCTCTGCGGACACTCCGCTTATGTGGCAGATCGGGATCGATGTATTGCCTGAATACAGGGGACGCGGAATCGGAAAAACTCTGGTGACCCTGCTTAAGAACGAGGCTGAAAAGAGAGGGGCGCTGCCTTATTACGGAACGAGTCTTTCCAATCTTGCTTCGTGGAAGATAGCTCTCGGAAGCGGATTTGCTCCCGCATGGGTTGAGACGGAATCCCGCCCCTGCCCGGACAACGAATTCGCCAAATAAAGAGTCAAACTGCGTCCTTATAAGGATCGCAGTGCGGAATATGAGAAACCGGTCCGGAAGGGCCGGTTCTTTGTTTGGGAGAATGTGACTTTAGTCATATCCAAATAGTTTCTTTTTTCACTACAAGGAGGTCATGGGACTTGGTACTGTATATATGCAGACAGGAATTACGTTTTTCAGAAACGGAGAAATGAAATGGAAACGATCTTAAAAACAATCGATCTGACCAAGAAATATGATAACAGGGCAGTGGTTGATAATCTGAATCTCGAGATAGGAAAGGGAGAGGTATTCGGACTGCTCGGACCCAACGGCGCAGGTAAGAGTACCACCATGAATATGATATGCAACCTGATAAAGCCCGATTTCGGAAGTGTTGAATTCATGGGCAGGGATTTCAGGAAGAATAAAAGAGAACTCAGCGGAAAGCTCGGATATATTCCCCAGCATCTTGCGATACACGGAAATCTCAAGGCGTGGGAGAACGTCGAGCTATTTACTTCGCTTTACGGAATAAAGGGTGCGGAGCTTAAAAGCAGGATAAACGAGTCTCTTGAATATGTCGGTCTTTCGGAAAGGCGAAATGACTATGCCAAGACTTTTTCCGGCGGTATGAAGAGAAGACTCAACATTGCATGTGCGATAGGACATCACCCCGAACTGATCATATTCGATGAGCCTACCGTGGGGATCGATCCCCAGTCCAGAAACTTTATCCTCGAGAAGATAAGGGAATCCAATAAAAACGGAGCAACCGTCATATATACCAGCCACTACATGGAGGAGGTTGAGGCAATCTGCACCAGGATCGCGATCATGGATAACGGCAAGGTTATCGCAAGCGGAACAAGTGAGGAGCTTAAAAAGCTTGTTTCGGATGATACGAATTCCATTACGCTGGAGGAGGTTTTCCTTACTCTTACCGGAAAGAAACTGAGGGATATGTAATGATCGGATATCTGATTAAAAACAATTTCAAGATCATGTTCAGAAACGGGATCAACCTCGTTATCTATATCATCGGTCCCGTCATCATATCCGCGGTCCTCGCCAGTGCTTTTTCATCACTGTTTGAAAGCCATGAAGGAGCGTCCGAATTCAAAGCGGGATACAGCATAGAGGAAGAAAGTGATCTCTATCCTTATATAGACATTCTCAAGGACATCGGTGAAGAAAACGGAGTGTACTTTGTCGAATATGAAACCGGAACCGCTGAGGAAAGCATGAATGCATACGATCTTGGCGGATTCGTGGAATTCGGACGGGATTCGTATACGGTTTACAGATCCGAAGATGCCAAAACGGAAGGCATAGTCCTGGATTATCTCATGAACGCTTTCTTTACCGCGATGATAAGCGGAAGTACGGAAGATGTACGGATCCATGTTGAGCATCCCGATTATGCTCCAGCAATAGACTCGACTGATTATTACGGGATCATCTACATAGTTTATTTCGGCTGGCTTGCTATCGTGTGTGCCGCAGGGCTGCTCACCAATGAGCGGAAGCACAACATCCCCGAGAGATTACAGGTATCAAATCTGTCAGCTTTTCAGATCTATATGTCGAGACTTGTGCCCCTTGTTGCTTCGGTAAGTATATCTCTGGGTATCGCCGCAGTATTCAATTCACTTTTGCTCGGAGTGCACTGGGGTAATATCCTTCTTTCTTCTGTGATCGTCCTGGTGCTGATCATAGCGGCTTCATCATTCGGCCTTATGCTGTATGAGTTTACAAGCAGCACCGTTGCGGCAATATTCATAGCCTTTGCACTTATCTGGACAATGGGATTTATCGGCGGAACATTTGAGTCGTATATTCTTTCTTCCATGCCTGAGTGGCTTAAACATCTTATGCCCATCTATCATTCAAACAGAGCCCTGGTTGAACTTTCGAGCATGGGAAAGAGCGACTATGTGACAAGTGCGATATCAGTCCCTGTCGTGATAACCGCAGTGTGCTCGGCTCTTTCGGTCGGAGCTGCGGAAGTAAAGAGGAGAGTAAGATAATGACCGGCATAATAAAAACAACTCTTAAACTGTTATTCAGAAATATCATCTTCTGGGTATTCCTTATCGCCATGCCGGTATTGTCGACTCTGATGCTCAGACTTCAGGCGGAGAATTTCGGATCGCGCGATGCGGCCGAACGCAGAGAAGTGATCGATATAGATGATGCGGATGAAAGAGTGGGATATTTCGGAGGAGACGGAAAGTACGTGATCAAGGTGTATGACGCATCTTGCAGCGAATTGTCCGACCGCCTTCTGAGCGGCTTGGCCGAAAGCGGAATGATCACTGTGGTGAGAGCAAAGACTCCGGATATATCCGAAAGCGAAGTGACGGATCATGTGGCTTTTGACGGATACAACGACTTTGTGGGTGCGGATCTGTATCTGAATAAGGATTTTGATGAATATGTCATAAACGGTGATACGGATAGAGCACTTAACGTATTTATACTTTCCGATGACGTAAGATGCGATCTTCTTGAAAATGAGATAAAGATGTTCATGGGGCAGGTATCGAATGCCTTGCTTATGGGAAGTGAGGACGATATCATTAAAAACCTTGATGCGTTGCACGATTCACTTCCCGCAAAGGAAACCGTTCTGACAGATTCTGAAGGCGGAAGAACACTTACCGACAGACAGCTCGATCAGAAGGCTCTTACGGGTTACGCATTTGCATTTCTTACGCTCGGTTTTGTGTTCGGCGGAGCATTGATAGCATATTCGGTCATACGTGAAAGAAAGGATATGGTCCTTACCAGGGTTAAGCTCACACTCCTCACCGATTCACAGTATTTCGCAGCAAAATTTGTGTGCGGCGGTATCGTATCGTTTATATATGCTGTGGTGACGAGTCTGATCACATTGACTATCGATCAGGACAAACTCGGTATGAGCCGCATCGGTTTTTTCAGTATGATCTTCCTGCTCGGACTGATATTCTGCTCGATAAGCCTTATGATCGGAATCCTGTTTGATGATGTCATGAGCGCGACCGTTTCGGCGTTTATCCTGTGGACTCTATCTTCGCTTCTGTCTGGACTGTATTTCTCACTTGATGCTGCAGGTGATGCCATCAAAACAATGTCGTATCTCATGCCTTCCAAGTGGTTTCTTGATGCCACGGATATGATGATGCTTGGGGACAATAAGGTGTATTTTATGATATTATGTGTAACGACGGCATATCTTATTGTCACTTTGGGTTTGGGCAGCATCGGTATCAAGATCAGGAATCATGAGTGAGAATATAAGGGATAAAAATTTCCTGCTTATAAAACTGACACTTCTCATTGTGTTCAGCGTATACGGGATCATGAAAACGGTTCAAGGGACAGGGGTATCTGTAAAGATACTCCTTCTCGTTTCGTTATATATAGGATGTCTTGCGGCAAACGAATTCCTCAAGGGAAGAAAGAAACTCATATGTCTTGTCACTTCCTGCATAGTCTTTGCACTTTTGATATATATGGGAGGAAGGTATTTTGTTCCTTTCGGATTCCTGAGCATTTATGAGATCCTTTCCCTTTTTCCGGAGATCGATCACAGGGTCTACTTTGCTCCGATGATCCTTACTATCATTGAGACACCGATGGGCTTCCTTACTCTGTTTGTGATCGTGTTCATGATGGCGACGCTCTACATCCAGCAGAACTACGTCATCAGGGAACTGATTAAAAGAAATAAGAGCGACCTTGAGACCGAGCAGAACCTCAAGAAGGAGATGCAGTATCAGGAATACAGTGCGAGGGCGGAGCTGAACAAGAGCATGCTGAACGCACAGAACAAGATCCTCGAAGACAGGGCGGAACTGTCCCAGACGCTTCACGACAGACTCGGCCACAACATCAACGGATCGATATACCAGCTTGAGGGAGTCAAGGTCCTGATGGACAAGGATCCCGAAAAAGCAGGGAGCATGGTTCAGGCTGTCATAGATCAGCTCAGGACCGGGATGGATGAGATACGTGCGATACTCCGCAAGGAGCGTCCCGAAAAAAGAAAGATCGCAATGCTCCATCTCTATGAGCTCTGCGAAGACTGCAATAATAAAGGTGTTGAAGCAGACCTGTCCACCGAAGGAGATGTTTCCAGAGTTCCCGATAATCTTTGGGAGGTGATACTGGACAATGCCTATGAGGCCGTGTCCAACTCCATGAAGTATGCGGGATGCAGGCATATAAAGATCGTTATAGTCGTGATGAATAAGATGGTGCGCTGCACCATAGAGGATGACGGCGCGGGATGCGCCAAGATCGAAGACGGAATGGGCATATCGGGAATGCGGCAGAGAGCCAGGAGCGTTAACGGTATGATAAGCTTTGAGTCGGAAGCCGGATTTAAGGTCACGATGCTTCTGCCGATAGACGGATGAACGGAGCCGATATGGATAGGATAAAAGTTATAATCGCAGATGACAGTGATTTTGTCAGGGACGGAATGAAGATTATCCTGGATGTCGATGACGAATTCGAGGTTCTCGGAACTGCGGGAACCGGTAAGGAAGCGATCGAGCTTGCAAGGAAGTCCGCCCCCGATGTATTCCTTATGGATATACAGATGCCGGAGATGGACGGCATAGAAGCGACAAAGATAATCGTCGAAGAGGGACTCGGTAAGGTCCTGATCCTTACGACCTTTGATGACGACGAATTGGTAAGGAAAGCACTTAAGAACGGTGCAAAGGGTTATCTTATCAAGAACCACACTCC
>JAEEGH010003716.1_pt1 | contig 39756 bp, 32 predicted proteins | sample 9134181 | NCBI WGS metagenome assembly JAEEGH01 (sample SAMN16246544, study PRJNA631951) | gut metagenome | biome: gut microbiome; feature: rumen; material: DP-attached | host: Bos | place: Iran: Karaj | collected 2018-10 | reverse complement strand
GTTGATGGTTACAGGCACAGCAGGATTGGTCTTGTAAGTGAAGTAGTTGCCGTCGGCTGCTGCATTACCATCTGCATCTTTTTGGGTGAAAGAGATGGCATTGTCAATCTCGCTGCTCGTCACAGTGTAGATATCAAAATCCTTTTCTTCTTTGATTGGGTCGCAAGAAACGAGTAATCCTGCGGCTGCCATGAAGAATAATATAGTTTTTTTCATAAGATATGTTTCTTTTAGTAGTTAAGAATTAATAAGCAGGAGTACCCGACATATTAGCATCTGCAACGGAACCGCCCCATCCAGCATTCTGCTTGAGGATGTTCTCGTCGTTCGTAATACTAATCTGAGAAGGAGGTATTTGTAAGAAGCCATCGGTTGCAGCATAACGCTTTGCCCAGCTTGAAGCAGCATGGTGCATCGTGGTCCAGCGGCCTGTGTAGTTCACGCGAGTGCCATTCTGCTTTTCGAGTGCAACGGCAGCTTCGCAAGTCTCACCACCATTCTTGCCCGACCAGCGGCGCAGGTCGTTGAAGCGAAGACCTTCGCCAGCAAGCTCAAAGCGACGCTCGTCCTTGATGTTCTGCCAGTTATAAGTGGTTGCAGGCAATTTTGCACGGGCACGAACAACATTCATCTGGTCGGCTGTACCTGTCAACTCTGAATGCATCAGCATCACGTCGGCAAGACGGAGAAGCATGATGTCAGTGTAGTGGTCACCTTGGAATGAGTTGTCGTTTGGTGCGCCAGTGTCTGTGTTGGTTGCACGATAAACGCCCCACCATGTGTAGTTCTTGTTGAAGTCGTCGAAGCTTGAACCTGAAGCTGTCACAGGCATCCACTTCTTGTTGTAGTAGCCAGCGTCCTCAGAGCAGGAAGTTGTGAAGACAAATCCAGTAAGCTCTGCCTGAGCATCGAGAATGGTTGCTCTCTTTCGAGAGTCGGTGTCGCTCCATTCATCCCACAGATTGGCATTGATGGTACCCTGGCCCCAGCCTTGTCCGAATGGAAGGGAACCCTTGTCGCCATTGATGTGGCCCTGGCCGTCATCATCGCAACGCAGACCGCAATAGAGAGATGTCATGTTGGTAAAGCCCATACCGATATTACCATTCCATGAACCTGCATTCATGAACTGAACCTGGAACATTTCTTCTTCGTTGCCATTACCAGCCCAGAAGTCACCATCTTCAGCCAAGTCTCTCACATAGAAGTAGTCTGGAGCAGACAGAGTGTTAGTGTATTGCCAAAGCAGGCGGAAGTCCTTCACGAGCTTGTAACCACCATTCTCAATGGCATCAGAGAGTGCATTCACAACGCTATCCTTCGTCAATGCGCCATAAACGCCTTCCTGCTCAGGAAGAGTAACTGCTTTGAGGTCAGCCTTAGCCAATTCACCAGCCTTCTTGTAGAAACCTTCGTAGAACATATAGGCACGTCCGAGCATACCTTCAGCAGCAGCCTTTGTAGCATGACCGTCGCCACGGGTGGTTGCACCGTGCTGCATCAAGTTCTTTGCACTCACGAAGTCAGCAATGATGTGAGGCCAAATCACAGTTTCAGCATCTGCTTGAGGACATGGGTCTGGAGCAGCAGCAGCCCAGTATGCAGGAATGTTTCCCCAGAACTGAGACCCCCACATGTAGAACAAGCCACGCATGAAGTATGCTTCACCCAAAAGCTGGTTACGAGTGGCTGTATTGCCTGTCCAGTCGAATGCGTCAACCGAGTAGATGATGGCACTGGCACGAGCAATACCAACGTAGGTGTTGTGCCAAGCATTGTCGAAAATGGATTCCTTGTTCACCATCAAGTGGCCGATTGCGTGACATTCAACGTCGCCAGTACCACCGGCACCGTTTGCATCGTCCGACATGATGTAGTTCACAAACCAAGGAGACTGAAGAGGGTCGGTGCTGAATTGGTTCATCACGCCATACAAGGCTGCCAGCTCCTTGTTGAGGTCTTTTGCTACAGCAGGGAAGTTACCTGTGTTGGCTTCTGTATAGTTTTCGGAATCGAGGAAGTCCTCACAGGATGAAAGGGTGAAGCCAGCCGCGATTGCTAATAAAAATATCTTTTTCATATAAATCTTTTAGTTTTTAGTTGTTTATTTCACCTCAGAGATAATCACTGAGCGGCTCATCTCTGCATCCTTGAAGTACATGTAGTCAACGCCACCCTTAGAGTCGAGTACAAGACGGCTTGCTGGAATTCCGCATTCCTTTGTCAAAACGTCATACACTGCCTGAGCACGCTGCTGAGCAAGCTTGGCATTGATTTCAGGGTTGCCAGTCTGCTGGTCTGCATAGCCTGTGATGGCGAACTTCTTGCCTTCGGCTGCCTTAATCATGGTAGCAACATTGCCGATGTTCACGCGCTCACGGTTCACAACGACTGTCTTGTTGATGTCGAAGTTCACGAGGTAAGGGAAGGTAATCACTTCCTTCTTCGTAACCACTTCCTTCTCTCTTGCTGGAGTAGGAGCGTTCTTCAGACGGTTGTTCTCAGCACGGAGCTGTTCGATTTCGCTGTTCAGACGGTTGATTTCGTCGTTGTCGCGGATAATAACAGGAGCAGGACCAGCAGTCTTGTGATCTCTCTTGTCGCTAAACTTAACGCTCAAACCAACGAGGAATGTGCGAGCAGATGGATAAAGACCTACGTCAATACCACGGATGAAGTTCTGGTTGTCCTGACTCTTACCACCATCGGAAGTACACTCAGGGTCAACACCTGTGTATTTTGTGAATGTGTAGAGGTTCTGAGCCTGAACATAAAGGCGAAGCTGTTCGAAAAGGTCATTCTTCCAAATCTTGGTGAAGTCGTAACCCAGTGTGATGTTCTGAATTCTGAAGTAGTCAGCATCCTGCATGTAGCGAGTTGATACCCACTGGTCTGCCTTTGCACCTACAGTGAGACGAGGCTGAGTGTTGCTCGTGCCTTCACCGTGCCAACGGTCGAATGCGTCAACCGTGTAGTTGTTGTAAGGGTTTGCAAGGAGAGCTGTACGGTAGCACTGCATGATTTGCTGGCCAAATGCACCATAACCCGTTACGCTGAAGTCGAGGCCCTTGTATTCAAAACCTAAATTCACACCGAGAGTGAAGTCAGGATGAGGGTTACCAATGTCGTGGCGGTCATTGTCGTAGTTGATGGTACCATCCTTGTCGAAATCGTCCCAAATAGGGTCGCCTGGCTGGGCATCATCAAGCACTGCCTGGCCAGCAGCACGTGCTGCATCAATCTGAGCTTGGCTCTGCCAAATGCCGCTATACGACATTCCGTAGAAATAACCGATAGGGTGACCCACTTCAACGAGAGATACGTAAGATGAGTTTTGGAACAACGAGCTATCGTATTTCTTGTCGTTACCAATCTTACCGCCCTGAGCTGCCAGACGGATGACTTCGTTCTTGTTCTTCGTGAAGTTCACATTAGCGAAGTAGTTGAAGTTCTTGTTCACGCGCTGTCTCCAGCCGAGTCCGATTTCAATACCAGTGTTCCTGATATCACCACCATTGATGAAAGCAGGCTCTTCATAACCCAGCACTTCGTTCATTGGAGCCTGAACCAACCAGTCCTTCGTGGTCTTCTTGTACCAGTCGAAAGCAACGGTCAATTTGCCACCAAAGAAGCGAGCATCGAAACCGAAGTCGAGCTGCTCACTGGTTTCCCAAGTGACATCAGGGTTAGGAGCGTTCTTTGCGTATGCACCAGTGGTATAGTTGTTACGACCTACTGTATAGATGTTATCGCTGCTGAACTTGTAGCCATAGTCAGCATAGCCTGAAGGTGAGTAGCCGATGTTCGAAAGGTAGGAGAATGGAGGAATCACGCAGTTACCATTCTGACCCCAGCTACCACGAATCTTCAAGAAGTCGAGCCAAGAAGAAGCACCTTCCATGAATGTTTCATTGGTGATGACCCAACCTGCAGAAACTGAAGGGTAGTTACCCCAACGATGTCCTCTTGCAAAACTATTCGAACCATCGCGACGGAAGATGGCAGTAATCATATACTTCTCGTCGTAGTTCCAGTTCAAACGACCAAAGAATGAAGCGATGGTACCTCTGGTAGGATTGTCGTAACCAGTATGTCCCTGAAGGAACTTTGCTTCATAGTTGGTAGGGATGTTATAGTCCCATCCTTTCTGAACCATTGTGTTCACGTTGTCGCTTGGAACAGCAAAGTTCATGCTCATGCCTGTGCTCCAATTTGAACGCTCGATGGATTGACCAATGAGAACGTCGATGTTGTTCTTGGCAAAAGTAGGGAATGCGTATGACAATGTGTTGTCAATGCTGAAGCTTGAACCCTGATCCTGCTGCATGCCTAAGTTATAACCGTCACTTGAGTTTGTTGAGCTTTCAGAATGTGGCAACTGAACATTACGACTATTGCTTGCGCTATATCCTGCGTTGAATTGTCCACGGTACTTCAGGTTTTTCACTGGCTCAATAATCCAGTAGAATGTACCGCCTACGCCAAAGTCACGATTCTTGTTGATGGAGTTGAAACGACCATTGAGGAAACCGTTCAGAGGATTGGCATAAATCATGTCGCTATAGCCCGAATTTTTGGTATATGCAGCCAAACTGCCATCAGCATTGTAAGGCTCTACCAATGGAGAAGCGGCGTAAGCTGCCTGCATGATGTTCCAATATCCGTTGCCTTCAGCAAGGTCGTGGCTGCGATGATACCAGTACGACAGGTTTTCACCAACAGTGATGATGTTGTGAGTCTTGCCCTTCAGCAAGATGTGCTCGGAGTTGATACGACCACCATAGCGCTGATAGTAAGAAGCGTTGTCGGCACCCATGATACCTTCATTGCGGCTGTAGTTCACACTCATGGAGAACTTGGAACGCTCTGAACCACCATAGATAGTTGCTGCATGGCTGAACTGAAGCGCATTCTTGTTTTCATATTCCTTGAACCAGTCTGTGCCCTTCCAGCCATTGTTCACCTTGTCGAGAATGCTCTGAGGAACGAGGCTTGGCCAGTCGGTAGCAGTACCGTATGTGTTGAAGTTCGTCTCGTTGATGAGCTGCATATATTGTTGAGCAGTTACCAAGCCAGGAACCTTGTAGGCATTCGACACACCTACATAGCCGTCGTACTGAACTGTGATTCTGCCTTCCTTACCTTGCTTCGTGGTAACGAGGATGACACCGTTGGCAGCACGAGCACCATAGATGGCAGCTGAAGCGGCATCCTTCAGTACGTCGATGCTCTCGATGTCGTTTGGATTCAAACCGTTCAAACCGTTGTCGGCTGTACCCGAAACAATTCCGTCGATAACGAGGAGTGGGGAAGACTCACCGATGGTTCCCACACCACGGATGTTCACCTTGAATCCCTTGCCAGGCTGAGTAGAGCTCTGTGCGATGTTCACACCGGGAGCTTGGCTCTGCAATGCAGTCAGCGCGTTTGTCGTGTTCATCTTCGAAACGTCCTCACCCTTCACCGAAATGTTGGCACCGGTGAACAATTTCTTCTTCTGAACACCATAACCGACAACAACCACCTCTTCCAGTGCGTTGTCCTCTTGCATGTTCACGTTGATGATGGACTGGTTGCCAACCTTGATTTCCTGGCTCTTGAAGCCCACGTAAGACACCACCAGAGTTGCACCCTGTGGCACATTGAGAGAGAAGTTACCGTTTGCGTCGGTAACTGCACCAGTACCAGTACCTTTCACTTGGACGGTGGCTCCCATCAGAGGACCCATGTCGTCCACAATAGTACCTGTCACCTTTTTAGTAGATTGCGAAGTCCTCGTAATCTGCTGGGCATAAGCCTGAGGTGTGTATGCCAATCCTAAAACTGCACACGCACCAACAAGTAACGCCGTTTTTCTAAAAGTTTGATTCATACTTAAGTATTAATTAGTAAATAAGAAAAAATATATTTTTAGGATTTTCTTTTCATGGCTTCAGCTACAAGTCCTGTCGTGTTTCACGAACCCCCTCTTATCATAATATAATAAGGTGTAGATGTAGTTGTCAGTTTCATGTTGGTTTTGCTATAGGTGTTGTTGATCTTTTTTTAGGAAGAACTGGAGTTTTTACCCATCCCATTCTTTCAAAACTGCCCATAAAATATAGTATTAAGGACACTTTAGGGCAAAGTTATGCAATTATTTTTAAAGAAACCAAATACTTTTTTCAACTTTTTTTGCCACAATCATCTTTTTTTCATAATTGGTTAAAAAAGTGTAAGTCTCAAACAGCCAATGTTAAAATAATGCACTCAACTTTCGCAAGTTCTAAATGTCTAATAATGAGTGTCACTTCGTGACTGAACCTTTAGCTCGCCCGTAGGGCAACTTGCTAAAAGCAAGTGCGAAGTCAAATCTCACAAATCTTTTTTAAATCTTTCAAAAATATATTTGTTAGATTTGTTTAGATTTGTAAGATTTCTTTGCGAGCAAAGCGAGTAAACTCGATAACTCGCCGCAGGCGTAGTCAAATCTTTCATATCTTTTTCAAATCTTTCAAAAATATATTTGTTAGATTTGTTTAGATTTGTAAGATTTCTTTGCGAGCAAAGCGAGTAAACTCGATAACTCGCCGCAGGCGACTAAATACCAAAGATTTCGCATCTTGCGAACCTTTAGCTCGACGAAGTCAAACTTGAGTAATGCATAAGATTATAGAACAACTCATTCAAGATAGTGGATTTACCGTTACAATATATGGCTCGCACTATAGCGAAATAAGAAATCCCCTATTTAGCTTGGGTGAGATCTTAACAGGGGATGGCTAAGTGTATGGAACTAAAAAATAGAATTTTTAGAACCTACCTTACTTGGAAGGTGTGGAAGGAATGGGAAGGTAGTGTGGCATTGATGAACTTCTTGTCGAGCTGAACGGTGATTTCCTTCTGAGTGTCAGAGAGATTGGCTGCTACGACTATGTACTTGCCCAATGGGGTTCGGGCAACAAGTACGGGTGTTTCACTGTCCTTCTTCTCTACGCCTCCGAGGATGCTGGAGCCTGGCGTGATGAAATGGGAATAGTGGAGATAGGCATAATACTCGGGTGTGTATTTGAATTGGTGCGATTGAGAATCCACTCGGATGAGCGCGTTCTGCTTCCATCCCCATGCGCTTTCGCCATTGTCGCTGAGGATGCCGTTCCAATTGAAATACTCGTTGCAACCATTGACGAGGTAGTGGTTGATGAGTTGGAAGGTGTGTTCCGCCGACTTCCAATCGAAGCTTCCCCAACCGCATTCGCTTTCGCTGCTGATGTAGTTGAATGCAGGAAAATCCTTGCGGATGCGAGGGAGTATCTGTCCACCTTCCCATTGGAAACCTACTCCGCTCACATATTTGCTCATGCGAGGGTCGGAAAGTATCTGCTTCACGTTGTCGTAACGGTTCGTGTTGAAGGTGCCCATGTAGAGAGCCACTTCGGGATGCGCCTGTCGGAGTGTTGGCGCGAGGTATTCCATATTGAATCGGATGGCTCCTTCGGGAGTCCACGGACAACCCGGATAGGCGGTGTAGCTATAGGCTTCGTTCTGATACATCACCATCGTGATAGGGATGCCTTCGGCTTGGTAGGCATCGATGAAGCGGCAGAAGTAATTGGCGTAGGCTTGCAGATAGCGAGGGTCTTGGATGAAATAGTCGTTCACGGCGAGTCGGCGAGGAAACAGGTTCTTGTCGGGATTTACCTGCTCGTTGTGAGATCGGTCGGAATCCTCGAAAAGCAGGAAGTCGAGCTGTGGATTGAGGTCGTTGTACTTGTTGCTTTGCACGGCGTAGTGGTGGTTGATTTTCATCCATGAAGGCGGACTCCAAGGGGAAATCCAGAAGCTGATGTCGGGATTGCGCTTCTGTGCTTCCTTGATATACGGTATGATGGCTTCCTTGTCGCGGTTGATGTTGAAGTATTTGAGTTGGAAATCGCCATCCACCTCGTCGCAACTGAACCAGGAGCGAGCATAGTCGTTGGCATTCATGCCGATGCGTCCGCGGGTGAAGCGGAGTTGTCCAGTAGGGGAGAACAGATTGTCGAGGATTTCCTTGCGCTTGGCTTCAGGCAGCTGTTGAAGAGCATCCCAGTTGAGTTCGTTGAAGGTGGTGCCCCATGCCTTGAACTCAAATACCTGGTCAGCTTTGAACATGCTGATGATGGGCGATTGGTGTGCCTTGCCACTCAGCTTGATGCTTTGCTGCTTGATGTACTGTCCTTCGGTCGATGATGTCCAGCTCACGCTCTGGGCTTGTGCCAAAGTAGCAAAGACGAACAGGAGTGAGAAGGTGATGATTTTGTTGCTTTTATTTTTCATAAGGGGTGATATTTAGTTTTTGCAAATTTCGCAAATAGTTTCGAGAATGTCAAACTTATCGAAAGAAAAATCCCAACACTCAGCTGAAGGAATGTTGGGATGTTCGTTCTCCCTAAAAGACTGAGGGAGCGTTGTTCTTGATCAATTAGCACTGAGCGAGCTTGCCGTCAGAACCGAGTACGTTCACAATCTTGTGGATGTACATCTTCTTCATGTTCTCACGAGCTGGCTTGAGGTACTGACGTGGGTCGAAATCTCCAGGGTGCTCAGCCAAGTGCTTGCGGATAGCAGCTGTCATAGCAAGACGAGAGTCGGAGTCGATGTTAATCTTGCAAACTGCGCTCTTAGAAGCCTCGCGGAGCTGATCCTCAGGAATACCGATAGCAGCCTCAAGATGGCCACCGAACTGGTTGATGGTGTTCACCTCGTCCATAGGAACTGAAGAAGAACCGTGGAGTACGATTGGGAAGCCAGGGAGCTTCTTCTCGATCTCGTGGAGCACGTCGAATGCGAGTGGTGGTGGAACGAGCACGCCGTTCACGAGTGTGCACTGGTCTGGAGTGAACTTGTGAGCACCGTGGGAAGTACCGATAGAGATAGCGAGTGAGTCGCAACCTGTGCGAGTGGAGAAATCGATTACCTCTTCAGGCTTTGTGTAGTGGCTCTCAGCAGCAACTACCTCGTCCTCAACGCCTGCCAGCACACCCAGCTCAGCCTCTACTGTCACATCATACTTGTGAGCATAGTCCACAACCTTCTTTGAGAGAGCGATATTCTCCTCGTAAGGGAGTGAAGAACCGTCGATCATCACTGAAGAGAAGCCCATGTCGATGCAATCCTTGCAAAGTTCGAAGCTGTCACCGTGGTCGAGGTGGAGCACGATTTCAGGATGCTCGCATCCGAGTTCCTTTGCGTATGCCACTGCACCTTCTGCCATGTAGCGGAGGATAGTTGCGTTAGCATAATTGCGTGCGCCCTTTGATACCTGCATGATAACTGGAGACTTTGTTTCAACGGCAGCCATAACGATTGCCTGCATCTGCTCCATTGTGTTGAAGTTGAAAGCTGGGATAGCGTAACCACCCTTAACGGCTCTTGCAAACATATCGCGAGTGTTTACAAGACCAAGATCTTTGTAATTAACCATAACAATAATTTATAAATTGGGTTAGAATTATTTGTTTCTTTTAAACGGAATGCAAAGTTAATGAATTTTTAGTCGTTTTTCTTGTGAGAAGTGATTTTTTTCTTCCAACAGAAGTATTTTATTGATATTTTTCGTTTCTTTGCGTACAAAATCATAAAGATATGAAAAACCGAGTTTACATTCTGGCGTTGCTTTTTGCTGCTTTCCTCTTGGGTGGCTGCGAAAAATTGGATTTTCCTGATGAGAAGAAAACGGAAACGGAAAAGACTGAAACCCCATCCAATCCAAATAACCAAGACGGAAAAGACAATAGCGGAAGTGATGATGATGGTAACAATAGCGGAAATGATGATGATGGTAATGATGGCGGAAATGATGATGATGGTAATGATGGCGGAAATGATGATGATGGGAACGATGGCGGAAGTGATGATGATGGGAACAATAGCGGAAGTGATGATGATGGGAACGATGGCGGAAGTGATGATGATGGTAACGATGGCGGAAGTGATGATGATGGGAACAATGGCGGAAGTGATGATGATGGGAATGATGGCGGAAGTAATGATGATGGGAATGGCCCTGATCATCCGTCGGGTGGGGATGGCTTCTATCATGGGTTTGAGAGCATCATTGACTATATCAGCTATTTTGGGAATTATAGCACTCCTGTGCCTTTCGAAGATATGCTGAAGGGTGGCTGCTTGTATGTGGAGTTTGTGGAAAAGGATGTGGAAACGGCTACGTTTACCAAACTCAATGAAATGTGGATGGAAGGCTATGTCGTGGGGTTTGTGGATGGGCGTAGCATGAAATCCACTGTTTTCGATGCGGGTGATGTGGCAACCAATATCGTGATTGCGGAGAGGAAAGGCGAGTGGGAGATGGAGATGTGTGTGCCTGTGCAACTTGCGAACAGCTCGAAGTCGAACAAGGAAACTCGTGCCGCCCTCAACCTGAAGGACCATCCCGAAGTGCTGGGAAAGAAGGTGAAAATCAAAGGCGATATTGCGAAGTATATGGGTGTGGCAGGTTTGAAGAATGCCAAACAATATGAGTTTGTGCCATGAAAATGGGGCGTTGGGACTTGTTTTTTGGGAAAAAAGCAAGAAATTAGCGGGTGAAATTTTGCTGAATGGAGAAAAAGCACTACCTTTGCACCTCGAAATCCATTACACCCAATTTGTTACCACCAATAACAAAAGCATTTACGAATTATTAAAACAAGACAATAACAATGAAAAAAGGTATTCATCCAGAGAACTATCGCACTGTTATCTTCAAAGATATGTCGAACGGCGACATGTTCCTTTCTCGCTCTACTGCAAAGTCTAACGAAACTGAGGTTTTTGAAGGCGTTGAGTATCCAGTAATCAAACTTGAAATCTCTTCCAGCTCTCACCCTTTCTACACTGGTAAGGCTAAGCTCGTCGATACTGCAGGTCGCGTGGATAAGTTCATGAACCGCTATAAGGTTTTGAAGAAGTAATACCCATCTTCACATTCAGATATAAAAAAGCACTCCCGAGGAATCGAGAGTGCTTTTTTTCTCTATGTGGTGATAACATCCTAATGTAGTCGCCTGCGGCGAGAACCTTCAGCTCGGCGTAGCCAAATCGTACAAATCTAATCAAATCTATCATATTATTTGTCAGATTTGTAAAGATTTGGAAGATTTCTGCTCCGAATAGAGCACTCCATAAGTCGTTAGGAACTTATCACCATACGGAGCTTTTTTTTGCGATAGTAGCTCTGTTTAGGTAGGTTCTAAAAATTCTGTTTTTAGTTCACTACCAATTTGTAATATTTTATTTCGGTTGCTTTTTGTTTGATTTGAAGTCTTTTTGCCACTTTTCTCGGTTACATAGCTCGCTATGCGCCCTCAAAAACTGACAAAAATCCAATCAAATCAATTGGCTTCGCCGAGCTAAAGGTTCAAAAATCAATCCGACATAATTTTTCGAACCTACCTTTATGAATGAGCAGCTTCTTCGAGCAATGCTCTTTGGCGGTCGCTGAGTTTGGTTGGAATCTGTACGACAATCGTTAGGATGAGATCGCCCACGATGCCATTGGCAAGAGTACGTCCCTTTCCCTTCAGTCGGAGCTTGCTGCCTGGTTGGGTTCCTGGCTTTATTTTCATTTTCAGTTTTGTGCCTAAAGGTGTCTGAAGGATGATTTCTCCACCGAGCATAGCTGTGAACACGTCGATGGGTGCTTCTGCTTCAACATCTGCAGTTTTTCGTATGTTGGCAGAATGGAAACCTTGACTCGTTCGTCTGCCAGAAGTGCGGCTACCGAAAGCTCCACCGAAAAGCTGTTCGAAGAAGTCGGAGAATCCTCCGCCCTGTCCTCCGAAGTTGAAATCGAATCCTTCAAAACCGGTACCTCCCGTTCCTCCTCCTCCGAATCCTTGTCCTACCTTGTCCCAATTCTCTCCATACTGGTCGTACTTGGCTCGCTTCTCTGGGTCGCTCAGCACGGCGTATGCCTCATTGAGCAGCTGGAATTTTGCTTTTGCCTTTGGATCGTCGGGGTGCAAATCAGGATGGAACTGCTTGGAGCGCTTGCGGTAGGCAGCTTTGATGTCATCCTGAGGTATGTTTTTGTCCACACCAAGAATCTTGTAGTAATCAATAAACTTTGCCATAATCTTCTTTGTTTTTTCTTATCGGCTGCGATAGCAAATTTTGTGCCATGCGTTAAAAAGTCTTTATTTTTGTCAATGTGGCGGTGAAATTTGTCAGAATGTGTTATCTTTGCATGAAAATTCAGTTAGGAAAGATGAAAAGACTCTATATTTTTCTGTTCTGTGTTGCAGCCGCGTTTTCCGCATCGGCTCAGACTGTTCGTGAGGCTATCAAGGAGATGCCCGATGAGGTGCTTCCTTTGCTCACCAAGAACGACCGTTTGGATTTCATCGATTATCTTGCCAGCAATGCAAAGGCGGAGGTGAAGAACAAGCTGGGAACGCCGAGCGAGATGACTGCTCTGACGGATGACTATGCGCATATCCGATTGACGGAGGTGTCGGAGGTGAGCATGAAACTCTTGCAGAAGGGAACGGAACAGGTGATTTGTATGGTATCCACTTGCCAAGTGGATTCCATGTTTGATAGCGAGATTCGTTTCTATGATATGAAATGGAATCTCCTCGACACCAAGCAATTCGTCGATATTCCCAATACGAATGATTTTCAGCAGTTGGTGCTCTCGGCACAATCTTCTGATTTACAAATCGTGAGAAGAAGATTCACGCTTTTGCCTGAAGGAGAAAAAGCCAAGCACGAAGAACCCCATTTGGCACTGCTGAAATGGAATGGAAAGCGATTTGAGTAAGTTGAAAGGTAGGTTCTAAACTCAAAGTTAATGCCGCAATATCCAATCGTTTTATCCATACTATGATATTTTCTCGATAGTTTTTTGCAATTCATTCAAGAAACGTGCGGCATGTCCTCCGTCCATCTGAACATGATGGAACTGGAACGATATAGGGAGAGTTGTTTTGAAGAACCCTTTGCGATATTTGCCCCACAAAACCATTGGATTGCAGAACTTATCCGTATATTGGTTAATGATGCAGTCGAGTTCTGTTGCTATCATTGCTGATGTGCCAATCACCATCGAACCATCTATGAAGGAACTCTGGCAGGACGCGCTGGCCGCCTGGGTCAGTGTTGTATAGTCTTCTTCGAACCGCTCCAAATCATCTGTATAAGGAATGTCGCAAGAACTGATGCCACCTTCTTTGTTGTTTACGATGACATTGATGGCAAGACTATCAAACTTAAACAACTTTCCTTGCTCTGGTAGCAAATAGAATTCTTTTATATGACTCGCTGCCTTGCCAATACACCAGCACAAGAGCATATTGATTTTTTGCCCTTGCCGCCGACTCAACTTACGCAGCTGCGTCACATCGAATGTCTTTGTGAGTGTCACCATCGGCATCGGTGATTCCATCCATAGCTTGAAGGCTTCTGCCCGAGTAGTATCCTTGGGATCGATTTCCTGTTTCATTTCTTCATCACGTTTGTCTGCAAAATAACATAATAGTGCTTTCCCTACCAAGAATGTGGGATATTCTGTATGGATTTGTGACGAATGGTATAAGGTAGGTTCTAAAAAATCAACGGGTTTAGAACAGGTTAGGCTTTCTTTTTCTTGCCTCTTCGAGCGAAAGTGGAGTGGAGGATGATTTTTCGTGATCTGTACGCAGATGCTGGTACTTTTCTTGCAGTTCGGCGGTAAAGTCTTCGCGCTGCTGAGGATTGAGTAGGCGGGTGGCAGCCAGCACATTCTGTGATGCATCTTTCATCCATACGATAGGGGCGGAATAGACGGGTGCTATTTTCAGGGCGGTGTGCAACTCGCTGGTGGTGGCACCACCAATCATTAGCGGGATGTTGAGCCCACGCTCTTGCAGTGCCTTTGCCACATTCACCATTTCCTCGAGCGACGGAGTGATGAGTCCACTGAGTCCGATGATGTCCACTTTTTCTTCCACTGCTTTTTCCACGATTTGTTCCGCTGGCACCATCACGCCGAGGTCGATGATTTCGTAGTTGTTGCATGCCAACACCACACTCACGATGTTCTTTCCGATGTCGTGTACGTCGCCTTTCACTGTGGCAAGGAGTACCTTTCCCGATTTGGCAGAACCTTCCTGATGCGATGCCTCGATGTGTGGTTGAAGAATACTCACGGCTTTCTTCATGGTACGAGCCGTTTTCACGACCTGAGGCAGGAACATCTTTCCGCTTCCAAAGAGTTCGCCCACTTGGTTCATGGCATCCATGAGTGGCCCTTCGATGATTCTTACGGCATTGCCTTCGTATTTCTGAATCGCCTCCTGCAAGTCGGTTTCCAAGTATTCGGAATCGCCTTTCACGAGGGCATATTGCAAGCGGGATTCCACGTCGGTGCCATTGCGCCACGACAAGATGCTATCGTTGGTGTTTTCGCCTGCTTTCTCGGCTTTGATACGCTCGGCTACCTTGATGAGTCGTTCTGTGGCATCTGCTCTTCGGTTCAACAGCACATCGTCGATGGCTGTGAGTACTTCCTTGGAGATGTCGGAATAGAGCACTTGCGTGGCAGGGTTCACGATGCCCATGTCTTGCCCCACGGAGATGGTGTGGTAGAGGAATACGGCATGCATCGCTTCACGCAGATAGTTGTTGCCTCGGAAAGAGAAGGAGAGGTTGCTCACTCCTCCGCTCACATGGGCACCAGGCAGATGTTTCCGAATCCATTCTGTAGCACGGATGAAGTCGAGCGCATAGTTGTTGTGTTCCTCCATACCTGTTGCCACTGCCAACACGTTGGGGTCGAAAATGATGTCGTGTGGATTGAATCCCACTTTGTCCACCAGCAGATGGTAGGCTCGCTCACATATCTCAATCTTTCGCTCGTAGGTGGTGGCTTGTCCCTGCTCATCGAATGCCATCACAACGGTGGCAGCACCGAGTCGCTTGATTTCCCGAGCATGTGCCAAGAACACCTCCTCGCCTTCCTTGAGAGAAATGGAATTGACGATGCTCTTGCCTTGCACGCATTTCAGTCCTGCGACGATGACATCCCAATTCGAGGAGTCGATCATCATCGGCACTTTCGATATGTCGGGGTCCGACATCACCAAATGCAGGAATGTGGTCATCTCCTCCTTCGCATCAAGGAGTCCATCGTCCATGTTGATGTCGAGTACGAGCGCACCATCCTCCACTTGTTTGCGGGCGATGTTGAGTGCTTCCTCGTAGTTCTTTTCCTTGATGAGACGAAGGAATTTGCGGGAACCGGCAACGTTGCACCGTTCTCCCACATTGATGAATTGCCGCTCGGGTGTAAGTTCCAGAAGTTCCAATCCCGAGAGCAGCAGATTCTCCGCTTTTGGGGCAGGCACATGAGGGGCTTTCCCTGCTGCAAGGGGAGGGTAGAGGGCGATGAATTCATCGGTGGTGCCGCAGCATCCGCCAATGATATTCACGAGTCCTTCATCTACATATTCCTTGATTTGCGTTGCCATCATCTGGGGCGTTTGGTCGTAAAGCCCGAGGGAGTTTGGCAATCCTGCATTTGGATAGGCACTAATATAATAAGGTGCTTTGTGTGCCAGATTACGAAGGAATGGCTTCAGTTGGCTGGCACCGAAGGAGCAGTTCAAACCGATGGAGAACAAATCGGCATGCTGCACCGAAGCGAGAAAAGCTTCGAGGGTTTGTCCTGAGAGTGTGCGTCCTGCCACGTCGGAAACCGTGATGGAAAGCATGAGGGGGCGACGAATGCCCGTCTTTCGCATAGCTTCCTCTGCAGCAAAGATTCCTGCCTTGGCATTGAGTGTGTCGAAAATGGTTTCAAAGAGAATGGCATCCACACCATTCTCCAGCAGTGCTGTGATTTGTTCCTCGTAGGCCTCTGCCAGTGTGTCGAAATCGAGGTTACGAGCCGCAGGGTCGTTCACATCGGGACTGATGGAACAAGCCTTGTTGGTGGGTCCCACGCTTCCTGCCACGAAACGAGGTTTCTGTGGATTGCATTTCGTATATTCATCAGCAATGTCACGAGCTATTCTGCACCCAGCCGCAGCGATTTCCCTCACATGGTTCTCCACATGGTAGTCCTCCATGGAGATGCGCTGGGAGGAAAAAGTGTTGGTGGTGATGATGTCGGCACCTGCATCGAGATATTTCTTGTGGAGCTCTCGAATGATGTCGGGACGGGTGAGATTCAGAATGTCGTTGTTGCCTTTCATCAGTCCAGGAATGTCCCTGAACTGTGTGCCTCGGAAATCCTCTTCCGATAGTCCATATTTCTGAATCATGGTTCCCATCGCTCCGTCGAGGATGAGAATCCGCTCTTGGATAATGTCTTGAAGTGTTTGCATTGATTAGGTGTGTTCTAAAAATTCTGTTTTTAGTTCATTACCAATTTATTTTATTTCATTTCGGTTGCTTTTTGTTTGATTTGAAGTCTTTTTGCCACTTTTTTCGGTTACATAGCTCGCTATGCGCCCTCAAAAACTGACAAAAATCCAATCAAATCAATTCAAAAATCAACTCGACATAATTTATAGAACCCACCTTAGTGTTTCATCGCTCTGTCCATCTCCCTTCTGTCCTCCTTTTCTTTCATGGACTGACGTTTGTCGAACTCTTTCTTACCTCGTGCAAGAGCTATGTCGAGCTTCGCCAATCCGTTCTCATTGATAAAGAGCCGGATGGGAACGATGGTGAAGCCTGGAGATTTGGAATCCTGTTCCAAGTTCCTCAGCTCCTTCTTGTTGAGGAGTAGTTTTCTGTCGCGGCGCACTTGGTGGTTGTTGTACGACCCCTGCATATAGAGCGAAATGTTCATGTTTTTCACCCACAACTCGTTAGCCACGAAATAGCAATAGGTATCCACTAAGCTTGCCTTGCCCATGCGGATAGATTTGATTTCTGTGCCCGTCAATACAATTCCCGCCGTGAATTGGTCGATAAAAATGTAGTCGAAAGGTGCGCGCTTGTTCTTGATGTTGATGGATGGAGCCTTTACAGTTTTCTTTGCCATTCTATTTAACAAATTTTTCCTCGTTCTTTCTCACGTAGTCTGCGATGGATGGAGTCACTATTTCCTGGTACTTGTCGAGGAATTCATCCCCCAGCTCGTTCATCTTCTCCTGCTGCTCATAGAGCGCCATGAATTGTTCCTCGTTCAAGTCTGCTTCCAGTTCTGCCTTGTGCAGATGATATTCCTTCTTCACCTCGTACATGAACTTGCCGAAATCCACGAGTTCCCAATGCTTCTTCATCATCATGGCAAACGGACCGTCGAGCACGTAGGGCCCATATCCATTTTGGATGAGCTGGATGAATCCGCCTTCCATCACTTCGTCGAGGATGTATCGGTAGGCAAGGAGCGTGTGCTGATTGGCAGTAAGCACATCCATGTTGTACTCTGTGAGTTGTCCATCGAGCGTGTTGAGATAAGCATCGGTGATAGCTTCGATGTAGTTGAGCGGACTGGCATTCCAAGCTGCATCGAGCTCTTCTTGTGTAATCTGAAATTTTTCTTCTTCCATGCTGAAATCTTTTTTTAGTGATTAGTAGGGAGAGAATATCACAGGAAAATAAACGTGAAGCGCAAAGTGTTTAGTTGTCCTTAGACACTTGGGGCAACGCTCCTAAAAACCGTGAAGCGATGCAATGCAATATATACATTCTTCTTTTCCTGCAAGAAAGAGATTGTTCGAATCTATTTTGATATTTCTTTGATAAAACCGTTTCGATAAGCATAAAGCAGACGTTTCAGGTTGTCCACTTTCGCTTGCAGAATTTTTCCCTTGTCGGTGTCCTTCACGTACATCCGCTTCGAATTCATCTCAACGATTTGTGTGGAACTCTTGATGTCGTCGCCACTGATAATTGCCTCCTTAGCAGAGCGGAAAGGCTGATGCTGCACCAGGTCGAGTCCACGTGAGTGGTAGGTCAGCGTGTAGCCTGCAATACCTGTTGTGGGTTGATAGGCGAGGGAGAATCCTCCATCTATCACGAGTAGTTTTCCATTTGCCTTCACGGGGTTCTCACCCTTGATGGTCTTCACTGGCACATGTCCATTGATGATGTGCCGATGCTCACCCTCCACGCCAAAGCTGTCGAGAATCATATCCACCGTCTTTTCCTCGTTGTGGTAGTGGTAGTAATAGCCTTTCTTCTCGACGTATGCCTCAGGGTCGGCAATGAAATAACGCTCGAAGGTAGTCATCTTGTCCTTGTCGAAAAGTGGTGAGTTCTTGCCGCACCACAAGTACCAGATATAATCGATGGCAAATTGCTTCTCCTCGTCATCGATGTCGTTGCTGAAAGCCTCGCGAACGATGTAGCCTGTCTTCTTCATCAAATCGATGCCCTTGTACTTCTTGCCTCGTATCTCCACCTCCTTCAGTGAGCCGTCCTCGTTGAGTGGCACTGAAGCATGGTACATCAGGTTGGAATTGGCGATGGAGTACATGCATCCATGTGCCAAAAGGCAGTCGATGTGTCGGTGTAGCTTGTCGCTGGTAAGGAACGAATGGCGGATTTTCTGCATCACTTGTTCCTCATCTGCCGTCAGTTCGTATGGGCTGTTTGGGTCGATGGTAGGGAAGTTCTTGTCCCTCAGCTCGTAAGTCTTTCCGTTGAGGGTGATGGTGCCAGCTTCCTTGTCGATGAGGTGGAGCAGTTTTCTGTCCTCCATCTCGAATTCAGGGCGGCGATTGATGATTTTTGCCTCCTCCTTAAATTGAATCACGGCAATTGCCTTGTGCATCATAGCACTCAGTCGGAGGGCTTTCTCATCCATGTTCAAGTCCCTGCCCAGCGAATTCACTTGGAACAGCTCGCATGGGTCATCCTTATACACCTCCATAGCGAAGGTAGCAAGTGGAAGGAGGTTGATGCCGTAGCCATCCTCCAAGGTTGGCAGATTGCCATATCGCAAGGTGATGCGAAGCACATTGCAGATACATGCTCGGTTGCCTGCTGCAGCGCCAAACCATTCGATGTCGTGGTTTCCCCAAACGATGTCGAAATGATTGTAGTTGCATAGCGTTTCCATGATGAGATGCGCTCCAGGTCCTCGGTCGAAGATGTCGCCCAACAAGTGCAGGCGGTCTATGGCAAGTTTCTGAATCAGCTTGCATATCTCGATGATGAATTCATCGGCACGCTGCGTGTTGATAATCGACTGCATAATCACATTGTAGTACTCATGCTTCTTCTCGCCGTAAGCACTATAACTTTCGTGCAGCAATTCCTCGATGATATAGCCGAATTCCTTAGGCAGTTCCTTACGGATTTTTGAACGAGTATATTTCGATGAAACCTCCCTGCAAACCTTAATCAGTTGGTTGAGGGTTGTTACGTAAAAGTCATTGAGATTCTGTTCGGTAGCCTTGATGAGTTGAAGTTTTTGTTCAGGATAATAGATGAGTGTACACAACTCTTTTTTCTCAGCTTTTCTGAGAGTGGTTCCGAAGATTTCCTCCACTTTTCTTTTCACGTATCCCGATGCATTTCTCAGCACATGGTTGAAGGCATCGCTCTCCCCATGCGGGTCACTGATGAAGTGCTCCGTAGGCTTTGGAAGGTTCAAGATAGCTTCCAGATTGATGATTTCCGTGCTCGCATCAGCAATCGTAGGATAACTCTGCGCCAACAGTTGCAAGTAACGCAAGTCCTCCTTGATGCTTTCCTCGTTCAATATGTTTTCCTTCTCCATGTTCTTATTTCGTTCTTCATCATTCTAAATTTTCCAATTCCTTTCAGCTCATTAGAGAAAAATCGGGATGGGGCTGCTTATTCTTCGTTTTCCCTTGCTTTCTTTGCTCCAATAACTTGGAAGTCCTTAGGTCGAAGCACAAAGGTGGAGCCGAGATACTTCTCCTTCACGATGGTGTTCTTGGCAAGTTCGGGCGGAGTGCCTTTGAAGAGAATTCTACCCTCGAAAAGCAGATAGGCACGGTCCGTGATGCAGAGTGTTTCCTGCACGTTGTGGTCCGTAATCAGAATGCCGATGTTTTTGTCCTTCAGCTTCCAAACGATATACTGAATATCCTCCACGGCAATAGGATCGACACCAGCAAACGGTTCGTCAAGCATGATGAATTTAGGGTCGATGGCAAGGCAGCGGGCAATTTCGCAGCGTCGTCGCTCACCTCCCGACAACTGGTTTCCGTTGTTCTTTCTCACCTTCTGCAAGCGGAATTCGTCGAGCAGGCTTTCCATCTTCTCCTTTCGCTCTTCCCTCGTTAAGTCCTTGCGCATCTCCAACACTGTCATCAGGTTGTCCTCCACACTCATCGTCCTAAACACCGACGCTTCCTGAGCCAGATAGCCCACACCAGCCTGAGCACGTTTCGCCACGGGGTAGTGCGTGATTTCCGTTTCGTTCAGAAACACCTTCCCTCCGTTGGGCACCACCAGGCCGGTCGTCATGTAGAACGAAGTGGTCTTGCCTGCGCCGTTAGGACCCAACAGCCCTACAATCTCTCCTTGGCGCACATGAATGGACACATCGTTCACCACCGTGCGCTTACCATAGGTCTTCACCAGATGGCGGGTATAGAGCGTCTGTCGGTCCTCCGAAAACGCTGGCACTTCAGCATCGCCTGCATTGGTTGTTGCGCTTTTCAATAATTCTTCTGCCATTCCGAATCGTAATCTTTCTGCAAAAGTATAAATTTTTGTTTTATTCCTTGCATTCTATCGTAAAAAGATATGTTAAATTGAACAAATAATACATTTTTTTCTTACTTTTGCAGTTCAAAAGTATAAAAATCTACGCTACACCTTGCAAGTAAAGGACCAAAATTAAACAATGATTAAGCTGAAAGGAACTCTTATAGAACTGGGCAGATACGTGCAGATCATTGGGCGAACCCTTGCAGTGCCCGACCGCATGCGTATGTTCTACAAGCAATATGTCACCGAGATGTATCAGTTGGGATTCAACTCCATCCCGCTTGTTCTCATCATTTCCTTCTTCATCGGAGCCGTCATCTGTCTTCAAATCAAACTCAATATCCAGAGTGCGTGGATGCCCCGCATGGTGGTTGGCTACACCACCCGCGAAATCATGCTCCTCGAGTTCTCCTCCTCCGTCATGTGCCTCATCCTTTCCGGAAAAGTTGGCTCTAACATCGCTTCGGAATTGGGAACCATGCGCATCACCCAACAAATTGACGCACTGGATATTATGGGCGTGAATTCCGCCAATTATCTCATCCTTCCCAAGATACTCGGACTGATGACGATGATGCCGATACTCGTCACCCTCAGCGTCTTCGCAGGTATAGTTGGAGCTTATGCCACCTCCTACATGGGCATCACCACTATTCCCGAACTTGACGAAGGTTTCCGCTACGACTTCAATCAATGGTTCTTCTGGTGCGGAATGATTAAGGCTGTGGTCTATGCTTTTATCATCTCCAGCGTCTCCGCTTTCAAGGGCTATACCGTCGAAGGAGGTTCCGTCGAAGTCGGCAAAGCATCCACCGATGCCGTTGTAGCTTCCTCCATTCTCGTCCTCTTCGCTGACGTTTTCCTCACGCAGATTCTCACTTAAAAGCTTGTTTTGTGTATGATACAAGTATCCCATCTCTATAAATCTTTCGAAGACAAGGAAGTCCTCACCGACATCAATGCCACTTTCAAAAACGGACAAATCAACCTTATCATCGGACAGAGCGGAAGCGGAAAAACCGTCCTGATGAAGAATATCGTAGGACTTCTCACCCCCACCAAAGGGCAGATTTTCTACGACGACCGCGATTTTGTCAGTCTTTCCAAGAAAGAGAAAATCCTCCTGCGCCGCGAGATGGGTATGATTTTCCAGAGTGCAGCCCTTTTCGACTCACTCACCGTTCTCGAAAACGTCATGTTCCCCCTCGACATGTTCTCCGACATGTCACGTGACGATCGCGTGAAACGTGCGCAGCATTGTCTGGAGCGTGTGAACCTCAAGGGGACCGATAATAAACTGCCTGCCGAACTCTCAGGCGGTATGCAGAAACGAGTTGCCATCGCCCGTGCCATTGTCCTCCAGCCTCGTTACCTCTTCTGCGACGAACCCAATTCGGGACTCGACCCAAAGACCTCCATCGTCATCGACGAACTCATCCAAAGCATCACGCACGAAGACCAAATCACAACCATTGTCAACACCCACGACATGAATTCCGTCATGGGAATTGGCGAGAACATCACTTTCATCTGCGACGGACGTGCCGAGTGGCAAGGCTCCAACCAGCAAATCATGGATGCCACCAACAAACCCCTTCAGGATTTCATCTTCTCCTCCGACATCCTCCGTCAAGCCAAAATCGCTTACGACGAACAGAAAAAAATGAAGAATCAAGAATGAGCCTGCATCATTCTTTTCCTCTTGCGCATCATTCCATAGACAAAAGCTATCAGATGAATTTGTAACTTTGTAAATTTGTAAATTTGTAGAATTGTAGCGTTTTTTTTATTCTACGGAGCATAGGAGATTTTTTTAGTGAGTAGTGAGTAGTGAGTAGTTATTCCATCCGGATGGCATTCTCACTACAATCCTTTAAATCCTTTAAATCCTTGATAAAAAATCTCAGATAGGAGTTTAGGAGTTTTAGGAAAATCCTTTCAATCCTTCAAATCCTTGATAAAAAATCTCAGATAAGAGTCTAAGAGAATCCCTAAAAATCCTAAAAATCCCTGATAATTTTTTCCTGATTAGGAGAGCTTAGTGAGGCAGACGAGCTCAGTGTTGTCGATTTCGTCCTTGATGGAGGCGGAAGGGTAGTAGAGGATGCGTCGACGCCAGATTTGCTTCGCACCCGCCTCGTCGGAAGTGAGCGGAGCCTTGGCAGAGAACGACACCTTGAACGTGCCGAGGTCCTTCACCACGATAGTGTGTCCGTTGAGGCACATTTCCTCCACCTGCTTGATGATTGAGCGGATGGCGCCCTCGCACGCACCCTCACTCATGCCCGAGTCGTATGCCACGTGCTTCACGAGTTGGTCGAAACCAATCTTGGTGTAAGTCACCGACTTAGTGAAATACATCTGGCTCTCCCCAGGCTTGAAAAACTGCTGCTTAGCTTTGATAAATACTTTTCCCATAGTTTAGTTTAAGTTTTTGAGTTTTTAAGTTTTTAAGTTTTTGAGTTTTACGCTCCACAACTCACGCTTCATTCTACTCCCCTCGCCCTTCGGAGAGGGGCTGGGGGTGAGGCTTCTCTCACCCTCGGGGAGGTCGGAAGGGGGCTTTTAATTTACTTGAAAGTTCACTTGGTCGAGTTGCTGGCGCATGGCTTTGCTCGCACGGAAGCCGATCCATTTCTGGGTGACGGCAGCGCCTCCTGCACCTTCGAGGTCGGCAGAAATCTTCGCGTGCACCTTGAAGTAGAGAGTGCCAAGGTCGCCGAGCTGTACGGAGTGTCCGTTGCAGACGAGTTCTCGCACCTGGGTGACGAGCGACTTATACACGGCTGCAATCTGTTCGATGCGCATGCCCGAGTCGTTGCTTGCGTACTGGATGAGAGTGTTGTCGTCGATGACGCCCGCACGCTGCATGGTGGTGAAATAGCGCTCCTTCTTATCGACCGCGCACACGTGCTTGCCGATTTTGATTTTGATAACTGGATTCTTGTTCATAGTGTTGATTTAAAGATTTAAAGATTGACAATTTACTTGATTTTAAGATTTAAGGATTTACGATTTACGATTTAGGTTACTTTTGCTTCTTGCACAACTGCGCGCTCGTTGTACTAGTCACCTCCCCTCGGGGAGGACGGGAGGGGGCTTTGGGGCTGTTGCTAAGGTTTGGCGGTGGAGAGGAGGGAGTATGAAACCGAAGCCCTGTTCCAATCACAATGCAAAGATACGGAAAAGTTTTTAGGTTTAACACCAAAGGTGTTAAAAACTTTTCGTGTTTAACAATAATTAAGCATTTTAGATGTGGATTTGCTAACATGGTTGTTGAATTGATAATTACCCAAGAACAATACATCTGCTGACATTTATCTTTACTCAAAGTGGAATCGTTATTTTTCTACATTTCTACAATTTTACAAATTTTACAATTTAGTTTTTAGGGTATGGGAAAAGGGAACGGAAAAAAGAGGAACGAATTTTTAATTATATATATAATATTTATATTATATATATAATTAAATTTTATAATAATACTAATATTTTAATGATTTAATACTATTTTAACACTTTTTCTATCCTTCATCTTCTCCTCCACGACTCACCCAAGCTTAATCTTTTCTTTCTTGAGTCAAAAACAATAAAAACAAAATATAAATTGTAAAAATGTAGAAATGTTGAAAGTTAAAGTTGAAATGGATGGAATTTTTTCGTACAAGCAAATGTGATTCTCAAGAAAACTTGCTATATTTGCAAAGTAATTGTATTTTAATATCACAGGTAGATGGGATTTCTCATCTACTTGAATTGGTGTTATGTTATAAGAGATGGGTAAAATTCTTGATTATATAGCAAAAGAAACTCAGGGCGAAACGTATTCTTCGTTCAAATATTGCTATGACCATGTTGACATTCCTCATTTGCAATATGATACCGCTGAAGAATCTTATATAAATCTGAAAGACTATGCTGAAGAAAAGCATAATCCCAAATCACGAGATTTAACAGATTTGGCTGAAATTCAAAGTTCCAATCCTCCACTTTTCAAATTCTTTTTGGATGGTTCTCGGAGAGTTTTCAAGATAGATGACATTGAATATGATAAAAAGGTTTATCCTGTGATAAGTGGTCAAATATCTGTTGCTTGCTGTGGAAGAACTATGGAAAGCGATGGATTAACATTTAAGGACTTCAAGCATGTAGCTGAGGAAGCATATTCCGTAGTTGCCTTGCCTGTTAAAGCAAATAGTTCTGGCATCGATAATCGAAAGTTCTTTAATCAGTTGTGTCAAAATGTGAATTCACTTCCTGAGGCAAAAAAACGTGGTATTTCGTTAGCCAAGATTTTGTATTATTCCACTAATTTGCAAGGTCGTGAAACTTTGGAGAATAAAGGTATTGCCAAAATTCAGGATGAAATGGTGGAATGCGAGAAAAGAATTGTTGCGGATTTAATGAATCGCCATCTTCTTTCTTCTAATGCTTATCTCATAAAGGATGGTTCTATTCAATACAAGGCAATGAAAACCGACGACACGCTTCAGTTAGCAAAAATTCGGAACAACTATCGTCACGTTGTTGGTGTATCAAAGATTTTCAATCCGAACTTGATGAAGGATAACAGAAATCAGAGTAGTGCTGCTGCCATTGCTCATTTACCTTTGTATCATAGAACTCCAGCTTTTTTGTGGCAGCCAGGTCCTGAGTGGGGTAATGTAAATTTTGCTATTTGGTATGTCCGAATAAGAGAAAAAAACTATACATCTACTCCATACTCTGGCATTGTTAAGATTGAAAAAATGTTGATGACAGGGAAAGAAAATGAAGAAGGGTTGGCTTCTGATGAGATTGATATGATTTCAGCAAACATTATCAATGAGAGAAATCCTGTATGTTATGGAAATGATTCTCGTTGGGCGAACCATCTGTATCCAGTCTATATGACAGAATGCTACTGCAAAAGCAAATTCCAAAATGACTATTCATTCTTAAATCTATTCTAATAAGAAAAATGGAAAAAATCGGTAAAGTTATAGCAACAGAGAAACAGCCTTCTACAATAGAAGAGTTCACTTTTTGGACAACTAAAAACACGAAACTCAATCCATTTGATGTAGTAGTTGTTGAGCACATGAGTCAATCTAAAACTTATGGTGTGGTTGAAGGCATAAGTCATATGACAGATTCTCCAAGTGCTTTGGCTGGGTTTATTTCGAGTGATTTTGGTGATGTGGATTCAACCTCTTACACAAATCGCATAGGCATGAACTATGTGCAATGCAAAGTTGTTGGAAATACAAAGAATATTTATAATCCGGTTCAAGAGGGTGCAATTGTTCGTTTAGCTTCGTCAGATGAAATCATGGAAGCATTAGGATTAAATGATGTTAAGAATAAATTGCCTGCTGGTTATATCCAAATGTACGAGGGTAAAAACAAGCAGATTCTTCCTGTATTTTTCAATTCACATTATGTCATTGGTCCTGAAGGTGCTCATTTGAATATTTCAGGTATCTCAGGCCTTGCTTCTAAAACATCGTATGCAACATTTCTTTTAAAAGCAATTCAAGATATTGCTATTAAGGAACAGAAAGAATCAGTTGCTTTTATTATGATGAATGTTAAGGGAACAGATTTGCTTTCGATAAATGTAAAGAATCGTAGAGAGAATGAACTAAAAGAAATTGCTCCTGTTTTTGATTTGCTTGGTATGGAGATGGAGCCATTTCAGAATGTGACGTATTATTATCCATATTCAAAAGACTTTACTACGTATACATACGAGAAGGCAGAACGAATTCAAGAACGAATTAAGTTGGGAGAGGCATTTCAGTACAAATATCTATTCGAAACAGATAGTGATAAAGAGTGCTTGGATTTGCTGTTTGCCAATATAGATGATCCAAATGAAACGATAGAATCAATCATTAATCATATAGTATCGGGTTCTGCTCCTTTTGGAAATATTGACAATTGGTCGGACTTTCAACAAGTACTTTTCAATCTGATTCAGAATCCCAAAACGAATCCAGCGGGTAAGGAAATTTCCATCATGAGTTGGCGTAAGTTTTATCGGCTTTTCAATAAAAGCTACAATAAGAACAAGGAAATGTTTACCAATTCTTTGGGAACATCAAGCGTTCGACTCAGAGATAAAATAGCTGGAATTAAGAGAAATGATGTTATGGTAATTGACATTGCTAAACTTGATGAACAATCTCAAGGTTTTGTTTTTGGTGATGTTATGCGTGCTGTTTACAATTTGAAATTGGGTGCAATAGATCGTCTCGAAGAAGATATACCTGATAGAATTATCATTTTCATTGACGAATTGAATAAATATGCATCAACAGATGTTCCAAAATCTTCTCCAATTCTGCATCAGATTCTTGATATTACAGAACGTGGACGTTCACTCGGCATTGTGATGTTTGGTGCAGAGCAATTTGTTAGTGATATTCATAAACGAGTGAAAGGTAACTGTGCTACTCAGGCATTTGGAAGGACAAATGGGGTTGAAATTACAAAAGAGGATTTCCGCTATGTCCCATCAGTGTATAAGACGATGCTCACTCGTCAGAAGCAAGGTGAATACATCATACAGAATCCAGTATTCCGTTCTATGTTAAATATTAAATTCCCAAAACCCATTTACCTTTATTACGAAAATTAAACCATTATGGCTCCAATAGGAAAATACGTAATTGATTCTCTCACAAGCAGTATGTATGAAGAGAGTCGTTGTATTTATCGTGAATATATTCAAAATGCAGCAGACCAAATTGATTTGGCCCGCGAATTGTTTCCAGATGGAGACTTTTCTGTATCAATTCAAATAAAAGATGATACCATTGAAATATTTGATGATGCAACAGGAATAAACCTAGAAAATGCATATCTTGAGTTTATTACAATAGGAAAGTCTTCCAAGATACGAGGCAAAAACAAGGGATTCAGAGGAATCGGACGGCTTGGTGGTTTGGCTTATTGTGATACATTGACTTTCGAAACGAGTTATTATGGTGAGGATAGGAAAAGCATAATGGTTTGGGATGCTAAGAGATTACGTGAACTTGTTGATGATGAAAGTTTGGATTTGGAAGCAGGTGAGGTTGTTGATGATGTTACCAAGTTTGATAATAGTCAACCTGCTGATAGGGATTCACATTATTTCAAAATCACGATGGAGGGTGTTACCGATAAGGCATTGCTTGATGTATATGGAGTTCGTGATTACATCTCCATTGTAGCTCCTGTTGAAATAGCCAATACATTTGCTTTTAAGGGTAAATTATCTACTTTTATGCAGGAGCATGGTCTTACACTTGATACCTATAAGGTGTTTGTGAATAATGACCCTGTTTATAAAAACTACAATACAACGATATACGATCAGAAGAAAGGGGGAAAAGTGGAGATAGATAAAATAAATGACATCCGCTTTTTCTACAAAAAAGATGAAAATGATCTGCTCATGTATTGGGGATGGTATTCTATTTCCAATCTCATTGGTGTGATACCTCCTGTAAATATAAATCGAGGTATTCGCCTAAGATGTAAAAACATCCAAATGGGAGATGCTAATAGATGCCGCAAGTTCTATATTAAATCTGAAGACAAACGATATACGGACTACTTCTTTGGTGAGATTCATGTTGAGCATCCAGCACTTATTCCTGATTCCCATCGAGACTATTTCAAGACTAATTCTGTACGTGAAGATTTTGAACTGCAAATGTATTTGGAATTTCAGAAACTACGTTCCATGTGTTATAACGCATCTGCTATACGAAGTGATGTGAAATCAATTAATGAAGAGAGTAAATATAAGCGAAAATTAAAGGAGAAGAGGCAAAATGGATTCACCAGTGAGAAAGAAAGGCAACATATGGAGGATGAATTTCAGTCAATTATAAAAAAATCTGAAAAAGCTAAGAAGGAGCTGAACAAGATTTTGGCAGGCATTGAGGCGAACCCAGACTCTCCTATGAAGCATATCGCTTCTCACTATAAAAATCAATTAATATCTGACAATCCAAAAGAACCAACATTAGTTTTTGAGAGTGATGGCTCAAAAGAAACAACTCCTTCGGCTGTTGCTCAAATTGAAGAGAAGAAGAATTTTCTCCGTACAGATGGTCCTAAATACAAGAAATTGAATAAGGAAACAAAAGATGCGCTAAGTAAAGTGTATGATGTGATTTTCAGCTATATCTCTGATACAAAGCAGCGTGATTTTTTAATAAACAAAATTGAGGAGGTAGTTACAAATGAATAGAAGGGTACTCCTTCTTGAACCTAATTATAAGAACAAGTTTCCGCCGATAGCGTTGATGAAACTTGCAACCTATTTCAGGTTGTGTGGGGATGATGTGGTCTTTTACAAAGGAGACCTCAAAGTCTTTGTATTGCGTCAAATCACAGAGGAATGCATTGCTAAGTTAAACGAATTGGAATCATCTATCATTTGGCGCTATCGGTATGAATCCATTTTTAACTACATTTATACAAGAAGCCGAAAAGAATTAAGTAAAATACTTGAGGGTGTGGAGAATCCTTTTATAAAGGGATGGGTTGAACAATTTCAAAAATTCTATCATACAGGTGAGTATAAGAAACATCCTCGATGGGATTGGGTTGGTGTAACTACACTTTTCACTTTTTATTGGGAAGAGACTATCGAAACAATTGAGTTTGCAAAAACGATGGTGAAAGACCTTGACAATTTGATGGTGGGAGGTGTGCTGGCATCAATACAACCCAAAGAAATAGAGGAGGCAACAGGAATAAAGCCACATATAGGAACACTTCATTCGATTGGTGACATTGATGAAGATAACAAATACATCATTGATGAATTGCCTTTGGACTATTCCATTTTGGACGAAATAGATTATGTCTATCCTGATAACAATGCGTTTTTTAGTTATACAACACGTGGATGTATTCGTCATTGTCCTTTTTGTGCTGTTCCTATATTAGAGCCTAAATACATTGAGCACATTAAACTTACGGATAGAATAGAACAAACAAGGCGACTGTATGGAGATCAACAGAACCTGTTATTGATGGATAATAATGTTCTTGCTTCTGACAAATTCCCCCAAATTATCGAAGATATAAAGAATGCTGGTTTTAAGAAAGGTGAAAAATTTATACAATCCAATTTGTATCAGCTAACAATTCGTAACTTGCGCTCTCATGTTATGAATGATAGGGCGTGTATTAGAAAGTGCTATCATTTGTTGGAAGATTTGACCAAATGGAAATCGCTTAAAGAAGAAGAATTAAAAGCTATCAACAAGAAAAGAGAAGAATATCATCTCACTCACCCTGAAACTTGCACAGCTGATAATTTAATTAATTCGTATTCTTTCTTTGCTCCGTATTTTGAGAAGAGATATGCAAAATTGAAAGGACGTATGAGGATTGTTGACTTCAATCAGGGTGTAGATGCTCGTCTTTTTACTGAAGAGAGAATCCAATTATTGGCTCAAATTCCTGTGAAGCCACTTCGCATAGCTTTCGATAATATAAAGACGAAAAAGAAATATATTGAGGCTGTTTTACTGAGCCGAAAATATAATATGAAATGCTTCTCCAACTATCTGCTCTATAACTTTGATGATGTACCTGTTGATTTATATAGAAGATTGAAAATCAATGTAAAGCTATGCGATAAGTATGGAATTGATATTTATTCTTTCCCAATGAAATACCATCCAATCCGAGGTGAACACAGTCACGACCGAGATTATATAGGTAAGCATTGGAATAGAAAATATATTCGTGCTGTTCAGGCCATTCTTAATGCAACTAAAGGTAAGATAGGTAAAGGAAAATCTTTCTTTGAGAAGGCTTTTGGAAAGACAGAAGAAGAGTATATGGAACTTCTTATCATGCCTGAAACTTTTTTGATTTTCCGATTGTTCTTTGAGCACATAGGCTATACTGATGCCTGGCGAAATGATTTTAAAAGTTTAACGGATGAAGAGCGTGAGGAAATTATGCCAATCATCTATAAGAATGAATTTTCCGATTTGGAAGCATTGTCACCTAATCCCAAAATTCAAAAGGTACTTTCTTATTATAAGAATTATCGTGCAGAAATTGCAAACCCTAAATCAGAATTATTTAAACAGAAAATTGAATTTGAAAAATCATTGAAAATAAAAAATGCCTAACTTATTTACTAACTTTGAGAAGCGAATTACTGATGTAATGGCATTTACGTCAAGAATTCGATATATGAATACCTTTCGTTCTCAGCAGTTTGCAATGATTTCATTGTCTTTTGAATTGAACAACTTGGTTGAATACTTGAAAGATATTTCTTTTGAGATAATTGGTAATCCTCCGCTTCTTTTAAACTATCTTGAGGAGGACTGTTTTGTTCATTTTGATTTTGAAAAGCACGTTGAATGGTTTCAAAGTTCTAAAGATTCATTTATGAATTTTGAGTATATTGAATATGGAGATACCGAAGATTCTAACTATCAGCACAATTTTAATTACCTTAATAAAAGTGGAATGTCTGTTTTGTTACCAGTGAATGAGAATACGGAAACAGGGGTTCCAAAAAGTTATAATTTAGATGAAATCCATCAGGCTGTTCAATTGATTACTAATCAAGGAAAAACTATCAGTAGTTTTATTGCCTATTTGCTCGGATGCGTTTCTGAACTATTAAATGATATTTTCCAATCTATACATAATCCCAGCATTGAAGTATTGTTTAAAAGAGAAAAAGAGTCTTTTTGTAAAACAACATATTGGAACAAGGCCATAAAAACTTTTAATTCAGAACGAAAAATGGAATCCGTAGACGATGTGTCTTCGGTTAGGAACTTTCTATCTTCTTATAAGAAAAAAATTAGTTCTAATTTCAAGAACTCGGGTCTTTACAATCTTTGGTACGAAGCTTACGATTCAAGTAATGATAACTTTAATATACTAAAATTCTACAAAGATGTATTTGCTCTTTATTGGACTGGATTGACAATAGAAGAATTGTATGCTTTTCTTCTTTTCTATTGTCTTTCTGAAAAAATAGATGAAGCATATCGTTCTCTTGACAATAAGGAAAAATATACGGGCTCTGTAAATTATAACCAGAATCTCTACAATTATGGGAATATCAATATTTATAAAAATGGTGAGAAAAATGAAAGGACAGAGCAAGAATTTGAAACGCCAGAAGAACAATTGGAGAATTTGGTCTTCAACTCAAATTTATTTACAAAGAATAGTCATTTGCAGTATTTGAAAAACGAAATAGCACGGAGTATTGATTTTGGTAAGTATTCTGCCGTCTTTGACAAAGAACCAATTCGGGAAAAGATTAACCTTGAAGCTAAAAATGAATGGTTCTTTATTTATGCTGCTTTAGATGATGCGGGCTGTTTTTCGAGCAAGGTAACGGATAGTGCTTTTATAAATCAAATTATTTCTTGGTTTCCTTTTTCTTTTTCTTGGAAGGATGCTGAAGAAATGAATAGAGATAAGAGAAATATAGCTCAATCCATTTCAGCTGAAAGAAAAAAATGGAAATTAGATGGTAAGGTAACAAGAATCATTGACTTTGCCGCTAAAAGAAAGCGCTTAAAGCGGAATTTAAGTGATGAAAAAATTGATAGGATCATCCGAATTGCTTATAAAGGTTTGTATCAAGCTTTGATAAAAATGAGAAGTGATATTGAGGATGACAATAGATTGAGTTAATTACAGATTGTTGGTCCAATAAATGGCTATTGCAAGTTTTGCAGTAGCCTTTTTTTGTTTTCATATTTTGGAAAGTTTTATTAGATAATTCTATTAGATTCATTAGACAAAAAGCAGGAAAGTTATTAGATTAATTAGAACTAACTAATAATCAATAGTTTATCATATATAGAATCGTTTTGATTGTGCTTAAATTTGCACTGTCGAAAATCAGAACGACGGTGCGCACCAAGTCTGAACGACAAGATAAATTATTATTCATTAATAAAAGATTTATTATGTCATCAAAAAAGAAAGATTATGTTGCTCCTGCGATAACTATTATCGAGGACAACGAAGAATTTCGTCAGGCAGCTGAGGGTGCCATTGTCAGAAAGGGACGCGCGCACGTGACGATCTATGAATCGCAGGACATTGATGTGCGGTGGCCTGAGACGGACCCGAGCAAGTGCCAGACGGTGCTCAAGAAGACGAAGACGGGATGCATTGCGAAGACGGCTTCGGAGAAGAATCCGCAGTATCGAGTGACGGCTATGGTGCCCGCAAATTCGGCTGACCCTGCTGCGGATATTTTGGAGCAGGTGGGGAACCTGGTGAGGACGATTGACCCGAAGGCGAAGTTTCCGAAGGCTGTGGGGAGGAAACTGCTCAACGACGAAACGGCGAAGGTGATGGCGAACAAGGATTGCATCCAGTGCTATATGGAGATTCCGATTTCGGACCCTTATCGTGTGCAGCAGGAGTTCTACAACTTGAACAACAGGATTGCGAGTTGCTTGGCTCAAAATCAGGAGTATATCAAGAAGCTGGCGATTGAGGGGAAGAAATAAAAAGCCTTAGCTATGCCTCACCCCCAGCCCCTCCCCGAGGGGGGAGGGGAGTAGATAGAAGAGGGGGCGGAGATGGGGTTTCAGTTTTAATTTTTAATTTTTAAATTGCAGAGATATGTTTAGTTATGCTAAGAATGTGGCTTCGAGTCCGATGGATTGCACGGCGGAAGTGTGGCGTGCGATTGTGGAGGACAAGGATGGGAAGCTGTTGGGTATTTGCCAGCAGGTGCAGGCGTGCAAGGAACGTGCGAAGGTGCTTGAGGGCGAGGGCAAGACGGAGGAAATGCATCAGGCGCTGGACGAGGCGGGACGATGGAAGAAGATGCTGCCGGTGTTTTGTTTTCAGGCGACGTTCCCTGATGGGAAGCGGTCGAACAAGGGTGCGAAACCGAATGGGTTGGTGATGATTGACTTGGACGGGCTGGAGGAACCGAGGAAGACTTTCGGTGAGCTGCTGGCTAAGGACAAGGATTTCTTTGTGGGGCAGGCGGTGCTGGTGACTATTACGCCAAGTGGACACGGGTTGAGAGTGGTGTTCAAGGGGAATCAGCGGATGGACTATGTGCAGAACCAGCATTGGTTTGGGGAGCACTTCGGTGTGAAGGTGGACGAGGCTTGCAAGGACTTGGCGAGGTGCTCGTTTGCGGTGCCGGAGAAGTATGTAATCTTTGAGAGCGAGGGGCTATTTAGGACTCTCCCCCAGCCCCTCTCTGAGGGAGAGGGGAGGAGGGCTTCGGCAGAGCCGAAGCTTACGGAGAAACGAAGCGGGGGGCTTGATGAGGAGGGGCGCGATACTACCCCCTCCGAAAGAGGGGGGAACGGTGGCTCGGAAGGCTCGGAGAAGGCTAAGACGGTGCTGGAGCAGCTGGAAAGGGATGCTGAGGGGAATTGTCTCTATAGGGGGATGAGGATTGATGATATTATTGAGCAGTTCTTTGTGCTGACGGGAGGAAAATTGGCGAGCGGAGAGAGGAATATGAGGCTGCAGAGGCTGGCGGTGAATCTGAGATATATTCTTGAGAATGATGCGGAGGCGGTAAAGGCGGTGGTGATGAAGCATGCGGCGGGACTTGCGGAAGCGGAGGTGAGTGCGATTGCGAAGAAGGCATGCGAGTATAGCATGAACTGCGTGATGCCGAAGACGCTTCAGGCGGCTATCGAGAATGTGAAGGTGAGGATGAGGAAGGATGAGGATAAGCAGGACGATGGTGAGGAGGGTTCGCTTTCTATGGTGCAGACGGGATATAATGAGCTCTCGGTGGACTACGAGTTTGTGAATTCGAGAATCGACGAAATCAAGTTTCCTGCTTCGATGAATGCCACGATGGCTGGCGTGCCAAAGGAGATGCGGATGGGTGCCTTGCTGGCGATGCTTCCGTTTCTCTACACGCTCCTGACGAGGATTTGTTTCAAGTTCTATGATGGCAGATGGTGCCGACTCTCGGGGCAGACTTACGTGCTGGGTGATGCGGCATCGGGCAAGAGTTTCATCAATGAGATTGCTGCTGCTTGGCTGGCTCCCATCAATGCGATTGATGCGATGAATCGTGCAAAACTCGACGAATGGAAGGAGAAGAAGCAAAAGGCGGGTCAGGGCAAGATGGCGGAGGCGAAACCGAAGCTGTTGATTCGAAACCTGCCTACGCAGTCGTCGCTTGCCACGATTCAGGAGCGCATGAAGAATGCGAAGGAGATGGCGAGGACGCTGGACGGGAATGTGGAGTTTGTGAGGCATTTGCACTGCGTGACGTGGGATAGCGAGATAGCTACGCTGCTGAGAACTTTGAAGCAGAATTTCAGTTCGTTCCTTGACATCTTGATTAAGAGTTTTCACGATGAGAAATACGGATCGGACTACCAGAACACGGAGAGCGTGAACGCTATTTTCAACACGCACTGGAATGTGTGCTTCGGTGGAACGTGGTTGAGCGGCAAGAAGCTCTTCGGTGATGCGACGAATGGGCATCCGCTTCGTGCGATGATTTTTCCGATGCCAGGCAGGCATTTCGAGATGATTGAAAAGAACGGGAATGCTCGCTCAAGGAAGCAGGAAGAGACGATTCGCGCGGCTGCCTATCTCTGTAACGCTCAGGAGATTGAGGGCAATGTGATTTGCAAGCAACTCAATGACGCGCTTTATGAGTGGTGCAAGAGGGAGGCGGAAATCAGTAGGGAGACGCAGGACTTCGTGAGGGACACGACGAGAAGGCGCGGGGCGCTGATTGGTGTACGGGCTGGGATTGCTTTTGCGGTGCTGGAACAAATCAAGTCCTTTGAAAAGTTTCCCATCAAGACCGACAAGGAGGGTGCCCTCTATCGTGAATTGCCAGCCTCGGAGAATGCTGTGAAGTTTGCCATTCTGGTGGCTGATTTTTGCTCGGAAATGCAGCGGATGATTTTCGGCGAGAGGATGCTGGGCGAAGGAGACAGTTTCACGAGGGAAAAATATAAAAGCAAGAAAAGAGATACTTTTCTCTCGAAACTTCCAAACGCCACAACGTTTAAGGAGTGTTGTGTTATCTTCAAGGACATGAAGCCAGCGAATGTTCGACAAACTCTTTATCGACTCACAGACTTAGGTCTTATCCATTACGATGATAAAACAAAAAAATATTGGAAAAAAATAATTAAATAATCACAAATAAAAATGGAAACAATTGTTAGAATCAAGAACATTTCGGATGTGTTTCACATCGAGTACACGAACCAGCGCACCAATCAGAAGGAAAGCCTTGCTTGCAGGGGATTTGTCCTCTCGGATGGCATCGACACTTTCTACGCTGAAATGAGAGGCCAGATGGCTGAGCAATGGCATGCGGATGATTGGACGAAGCTCTTCAAGGCACGTGTCGAATTCACGAGCAGAACATATACGCGCAGCGATGGAAGTCAGGCGTGGAGCAATGATGCAAGAATTGTGAAAATCGTGCAAATCTAAGAGAGGGAAGAGGCCCCCTCCGAAAGAGGGGGGAACGGTGGCTTGGAGGGAGGAAGGAGGGAGGAGGCCCCCTCCCAGCCTCCCCGAGGGGAGGAGAAGGGCTTCGGCAAAGCCGAAGCTTACGGAGAAACTAACGAACTTAGATGCTAAGAACTTAGAACTAAAGAACTAAAAACTTAAAAACTTAAAAAACTCAAGAACTCAAAAACTTAGAAACTTAAAAACTCAAAAAATTATGCATAGGATTGAAATAGAAAAGACGATGCGAGTGAAGATGGCATTTGAACAGGTGCCAAGTGAGGAGAATATGCGTTGCAAGGGATGCTGGTTCCATGAGAATCCGTTTTTCGATTGCAAGCAGTTGATGAATCGGAAACTGCTCCCGAAAGGACAGTGCTCCTATGAGGACGATGAAGGAGAAATGCAGTTCCTCGCATTCAAAGCGATAAGCACAGTTCAGAAGAAATATTATTAGTTGTCCTTCGTTTTTCTCTTTTTTTTCTTTGTTTATTCGCCTAATCTGCTCGTGAGAGTCGATTAGGTTTTTGGGTTTCAAAAACGCTACTACGTTACAATGTTACAAATTGGATTTCATTTTATGAATGATGCGGGTGTGTCGCCCGTGCTCCCCAAAGAAAGTCCCTAATGAGTTTGTGAAATTAAAAAAAAAGTTCTATTTTTGTTCAATTTTTAGAAGACTAATCCATTTACGATTATGAAATGTATCGTCCTCTTTCCCATCCTTCTTTTCGCACTATTCCTGCAGAGTGCTTCGTTTCTCTCTCCCTCTTCACATTTCACGGTGTTAACCTACAACTGTGAAAATGCTTTCGACACTCTCGATGCACCCGACTTTCAGGATGAGGATTTTCTTCCTCAGGGAAGACTCCATTGGAGCCATTTTCGCTTTGTCCAAAAGATGCAACGCATAGCTCAAGTATTCCTTTCGGCAGATACACTCAAACCATTGGATATAGGAATCTTACAAGAGATAGAATCTGATTCTTGCCTTATCTACCTTACACAAGAAACACCTATTGCCAGTATCGGTTACCAATACCTGAAAACCACTTCCCGCGATGCACGTGGCATCAATGTAGCAATTGTCTATCGTCCCAACAGTTTTCAGTATATCTCCCATGAGTCCATCGGCCTCTCCGATTCCATCCTCACTGCCCATCATTGGACTCCCACCCGCGACATACTCCATGCCTGGGGACGCATCCCTTCGGGCGACACACTCCATGTCTTCGCAGTCCATCTTCCTTCTCGTTTGGGAAGAGTTGAGGCACAACAAAAACGAAACTATTTGCTTGCACTCTTGGTACAACATATCAACCACGTGCAGCATCTATTCCCTCGGGCACACATCCTCTTGGCAGGCGACTTCAATTCTGCACCGTCCTCTTCCGACATCCTTCAGTTTGCCCAGCAGTGCACGGTCCTCACTAACCTCGTTGAGAATAAAGCGCTGGGTTCCTACAAGTATCAGGGAATATGGGAATGGATAGACCAGATTTGGGTGAGTCAGACCCTCGCAGAACTTTCCACTTCCGTCCACACCCTTACATCGCCTTTCCTCCTTGAATCCGACCCCGTTTTTGGTGGAACAAGACCCTTTCGCACTTTCATAGGACCAAGCTATCATGCGGGCTATTCCGACCATTTGCCTGTAGTCTATCGTTTTCCTCTCTAAGGACTTGACGTGCTTCTCTTTTGGGTAGCATGGAGCATCCTCCCACACATCATCCATAATGATAGTGAATGCGTCAATCGCTTATGAGAGATGAAAATGTGGTTATTTCTTCTTGAAGAGGAAACCGGTCTTCATGCCCTTGTAGGTGGAGGAGAGGTCGGCAATGGAGCCGAGTGTTGAGTTGCCTGAATTCATTCCGATGGACTGTGCGATGCTAAGCACTTTGGAGGAGTCGTAGGTGAGGGCGAGCTCGGAAGAGGAGAGGGTAACGTAGCAGGTAGGGAGGTTGATGATGCTGCCTTTGATGTTGACTTTCTTCGACTTGGCATCGTAGGAGTAAGTGCCTGTGAACTGTCTGCCGTTCACGGTGTAGGCGCATGTGTTGTCCTCGTTGAAGGTGACGGAGAACTTGCCTGGGGTGATGCCGATTTTCTGATAGTAGGGAGCCAGTTTGTTTTGTGCGATGTTGTTGATGACGCTGCTGCCCAATTGTGCAAGTGCGTTTTCGCTTTCGAACTGGATGGCAGGCTCGGAATAAACCCATGTGCCATATATGCTGCTGACGCTGTTGCTGGAACCGAGTCCGTTGGTGAGGATTCCGATGATGCTGCTGATGGCTGACCCGTTGGTGATGGCTCCTGTGGCTGCTGAATTAGGGTCTTGGCCTGTGAGCACGCCTGTTGCGATGTTACCGAGGATGTTGCCTATAGCACCTTGCTGGGATTGCTGATTGGGTGTTCCGCATCCTGCGAGGAGAAGTGAACCTGCGAGGATGGCTGAGAATAGAGTTGTTTTTTTCATAATCGATATTAAATTGAAATTGATAAAACGAACAGATTGTGATTCATTTAAAAGCAAAACAATGCAGTTGTAGTTTTCTTCTTTTCGATGAATGTTGGCAAAATTAACCATTTTTTTGGAAAGCAGCAATGAAATGAGTGTGAAATTAGTAATGTTTAAACTTTCATTGACTTGTTTTAATCCTTGAAAGGGGTGCTGAATGAGAAAAAACTTGTAACTTTGCGCCAAAATAATAAATGAAATGCTACAGTTTGTATGTTTTGGCAGTGGAAGTAGTGGCAACTGCTCGTATTTGAGCAATGGTACGGACGCTGTATTGATTGATGCGGGGATAGGAATCCGCAGACTGAAGCGATATGTTCGGGAATATGGCTTGAAAACCTCTATCTTGCGCGGCATCTTGGTGACTCACGACCATGCCGACCACATCAAGGCAGCGGGATACGTGAGCAACGAGCTGAACTTGCAGGTGTATGCCACGGCGGAGGTGCACGAGGGGATGCGTAAGAGTCATCAAACGATGAGGAAGGTGGATTCGAGCCGTAACGTGAATATCGAGAAGGGTGTCCCTTTCGATTTGGGCACGAGCCTGAGGGTGACGGCGTTTCCGCTTCCGCATGATGCGACGGACAATGTGGGTTATTGTATCGAGTCGGCTGAGGGGGAAACTTTCTGCGTGATGACGGACATAGGTGCGCCCACGGAGGAGGTGTGTACTTATATCGGAAAGGCGAATTACCTGATGATAGAGGCTGATTTCGATGCTGAGATGCTTCGCAACGGTCCTTATCCTCAGTACCTGAAGGATAGGATTACGAGCGGTACGGGGCATCTGAGTAATGAACAAACCTCTCAGTTGCTTGCTGACAATTTTCATGAGAACTTGCGCCACGTGTGGCTTTGTCACTTGAGTGAGCAGAACAACCATCCTGAGTTAGCAAGGAAAACGGTGGAGCAGCGTCTGAGGGGGTATGGCATCATCGCTGGTGTGGATTTCGAACTGGACGTGCTGAAGAGGCATGTGGTGTCGGGACCTTGGGAGATGGAAGAAAGTGAAAAGTGAGAAGTGAAAAGTGAAAAGTGAAAAAGCCTCACCCCCGACCCCTCTCCAAAGGGCGAGGGGAGAAGAATGAAGAATGGAAAGTGAAGAATGGAAAGTGAAATAGGAAATAATATAA